>Ga0100391_1000461_pt1 | contig 47744 bp, 43 predicted proteins | sample CryGeymeta201515_FD_81541 | JGI IMG/M metagenome (GOLD analysis project Ga0100391, IMG submission 81541) | Groundwater microbial communities from Crystal Geyser aquifers in Utah, USA - Crystal Geyser metaG 2015-15 | ecosystem: Environmental > Aquatic > Deep subsurface > Groundwater | place: USA...
TTCGTTGAATAGTTGCATCAGTATATTCTATTAATATGCCACTAAATTACAAAATATCTTCCAATAATAGTACTGAAACCCTTGATATTGTTGATAATTTAACTTTAAAGACAGACTCTAATTCAGATTCTTTTGCTTTTAAAAAGGCTATTTAACAAACTGCAAATGTGCGTACACCTGTGGGTTGAAATTAGTCTTCCCATATAATGCTTAAAATAGTTTTATATCTTCTAGTTGGGATACAATACTCATAGAAATCGCTATCTTCATCATAATCTCCTAAATTAAACCAAGTTGATTTAGATATTAATTGAGCTTTTTCTTCAAGCTTATATAAAAAGTCGTAATCCTTTTCTATGTATTCTGCTGCAACAGAATCAGAAGGTGGAGCTAATCGGGTGAAGTCACCAAACCAAATCTTCAAGTCATCTGATTTTTTCCAATACTTTACTTTTCCATTTTCAATAAAAACAAGACAAATAGGGTGTAATTGCTTAAATTGTAAATAGCGAAAAACTGTTGCTGTTAAACTGGTTTTAAAGCGTTCTGAAAGTTGTTTTATAAGTAGTGGGGAAAACTTTTTTCCTTTAGCTTCTTTTAAAAATAATTTTTCGGGCATTAAAAGTTCACACGCAAATTCGTTGGCTTCTAATTCTTGTTTGCCATTTTTCAGTGCATTTTCCATTCCTGCAATGATGTTGAAATTGGAAAATGTATCGCCTGGAAGTTGCATACTTCTATGCATAATTAAATGACCAATTTCGTGTGCTACAACAAAACGTTTTCTCTGTTCAAACTGAATATTTGAATTTACTTTAATTACAACCTTATTATTTCCGAAAATGATTTTGCCGTCACAATTTGCTAATTCTTCTTCAATGAGCATTGCATCTAATCCTGAAACAAATAAATTCATTTGAAGATCAGTGATTTCATCTAATCCACAGCTATCCATAAGTTTCTGTGCCTGAATATGTGAGTTAGTGGCTCTTGTCATTGTCGTCTAATTGTTCCAATAATTCAACAAGATTCTTATCCTTAATTATTTCGATAATATCTTCTTTTGATAATTTGTCAAGATTGCGATACAATGCAAGTGAGGCGTTTCCCTGAATTAGTTGTTTTAAAATTGCAACAGGTTTTTCAATGTTTTGTAAAACGGCTTCTTGAAATTTATTTGCTAATGCCAACAAATATTCATTATGTTTTTGTTTGGCTTTAGCATTTGCTAAAAAGATTATTTGTTTTTTCTTCTTGTTATATTCATCAAGATTTTGAATTTCTCTTTTTAACGAATCTTTTATAATATCTTTATCTGCTTCTAAATAGAAGTTGAACAAAGCATCATTGATTTTATTTTTGATTTCGTTACTCATATGATATTTTTTACTTGTGTTTGAATTTTTGGTAGTCGTCTTTCAAGTCGCTTAGTTATATTATAGACTTCCTTCACTGCTATTCCCAAATCCTTCGCTATTTCCGAAGGTTTTGTTATCCCGTCTGCCCAATACTCGAAAACCATTAACTCACCATCATCCGCACCTTCTATTTTTAAAATCTCTGAAATGGAATTTCTTATATGTTTTTCACTAAAAGATTGATCAGTTGTGGGAATATCTGGCAATTCATTATCGTAGATATTCTTATTAGTTTTGAAGAAGTTAGAGATTTCACTTTTAAGACAACCAAAAAGAAATTCTGTAAAAGAGCACTTTGCTTTAGACCAATCTCGCTGACCATCCATAACCTTTAAAATTACATCTCCAACGAAATCAATAGGTTCTTTTCCGTTAAAGTTTTTGACCCCAACTGATTTCAATATGCTGATGGCATAGGCATTCATCCTATCAATGACTTCGTCCATATCCACCGATTGTATTGCTTCTGCTAAATTCATTTGCGTATCTATAAAAGTATGCTAAGGTTTGAAATAAATTTGCCACTCGTGGCAAAAAAATATAAAACCATAGCATACATATTTGAAAGGGTCAAAATAACCCTGTAAAAGTAATTAATAACATAAAATTTAACTCTATGCAAAATAAAAAAAAACCTATAGGTGAAAAAGGTAAACCTGAATTTCAACTTTCAATCAATGGTAAGTTGTATGTGTGGAATCATCCGAACATTACGAGTGCAGAAATCAGAAGGCTTGGGAATATCCCGTTAGAAGATGAAATCTTTTTGGAAAACCCTAAGCCGAAGGAAGATGAATTAATTCCAGACGATAAGAAATTAAATCTTGCTCGTCCCGGTATTGAACGCTTTTACTCCAAAGCTAAAAAAATAACCATTTTAGTGAACGGAACGCAGCACAAATGGACAAAAGAAAAAATTAGTTTCAAAGAGGTTATTGTTCTTGCGTTTGGTCAATATATTGATAAGCCGACAATGGTCTATACCGTAGCTTATGAAGATGGTCCAAAACAAAATCCCGAAGGTTCAATGTTTTCTGGTCAAGAGGTTTTTGTTAAACATAAAATGATTTTCAATGCAACAGCAACTGATAAGTCTTAATCCAGACCTGAATCGTCTGCAAGAAGAAGGTTACGATATAGAGGTAAAGGGCGGACACTTGGTTGTCCGCCAAATACCCTATGCGACTCCTTCTAAAAATGTAGCCTATGGTACGTTGGTTTGTGTATTAAACTATGTAACCCCAACAAAAATATCAACGCCACCAGATCACACCATTTTTTTCTGTGGAGAAACGCCTTGTAATGCTGAGGGTCAACCACTAGTCGCAATAATAAATAATTCTAATAGGCAACAACTAACTAATGAACTATTGGTAACACATTATTTTTCTAGCAAACCAGTATTAGGAAACTACCCAAATTACTATGAAAAAATCAGGACTTATGCCGAAATACTTAGTATTAATGCAAAAGCTATTGATATTCAAGTAACAACAAAACCATTTAAAAATTCTAATCAAAATGGAAGTGATGAGTGATAAAAATATTTTTAATTATCCTGATACGAATTCTTCACGTGCAGGCATAGAGTTCCTAAATCGCAAATTTGAAAAGCAAAAAATCGCAATTATCGGATTAGGTGGAACTGGTTCATATATTCTTGACCAAGTTGCCAAAACGCCTGTCAAGGAAATTCACATTTTTGATGCTGATGTTTTTCAACTACACAACGCTTTCCGTTCTCCTGGCGCGGTTTCAAGTGAAAAATTGGAAGCAGAAAACGGAATAATGAAAGTAGATTACTACTATGGAATTTATTCCAATATGCACGCAGGAATAACGGCACATTCGAAGTATGTAACGCTTGAAAACGTAAGTGAACTAAAGGATTTTAGCTATGTCTTTATAAGCATTGACAAAAATGAAGTTCGCTACAATCTTACTAAAGCGTTTTTGAATATGGGCGTAACATTTATTGATGTCGGTATTGGTGTTAACAAATCCGAATTGTCTGAATGGTGCTGTTCGTGTTACAGTTGGAACGACTGAGAAAAGCGACCATTTGGATTTTCGAATTGGTTCATCTGAATCGGAAGAAAACGAATATTCAAACAACATTCAAATTGCGGACTTGAATTGTCTCAATGCTATGCTAGCGGTCTTGAAATGGAAAAAGCTAAGTGGCTTTTATCAGGATGTGAAGCAGGAACATAATAGTTTGTTTTTAATCAATACAAATAAATTGCTTAATGAAGACAATCCAGCATAAATTTGTTGAGTTCATACCGAACTCTCCAGAACAAGGCATTCTGTATATTTCCATTGAATATCGAACGGCTGTTCATTTGTGTGTCTGTGGTTGTGGGAATAAGGTTGTAACCCCAATCTCACCTAGAGACTGGGAAATTCGTTTTAATGGAAAAACCGTTTCTCTTTACCCATCTATTGGAAACTGGAATTTTGAGTGTAAGTCTCACTATTTCATTACACGAAATGAAATATTCATTGCTCGAAAATGGGAGGATTGGGAAATTGAAGATGGCAGAGCTGAGGACCAAGCTGCAAAGGAAGATTACTACAAAAAGCAAAAAAAGAAAAGGAGAAAAGATTAACTTAACTGAAATTCATACCTTTGTCGGTTGTGAGGAATTTTTTTAAAAACTAATGGCAAGAAGAACACCATATACAAGGGTTTTAAAAGAAAATCAGCTTCGAGAGGAACACGTCAAGGGTATGGGTGATGTTTTGTTTCGTGGATTTCAGTGTTTGAATAGTTCCTGTACAAATTTCTTACTTGTTCGAAAAGATGAAATCCATTTAGAGTTTGAAATTGAGTGCCCTTCTTGTAATTTTATACATAAATCAGGTGAGGGAACTAAGTTTTATGATTATAAACTTCATCATACAGTTGAAGATCGGATTATTGAAGAAGGCGAATTTTCTGTTCTTCACGATGATTATATTAATGAATCTCAAGAATTTAAGTATTGTATAGTTTGCAATACTATCAAACCAGTTCACTTGTTTGATAGGCATTCTGCTAGAAATTCAGGCAGACAGGGCGAATGTAGACTTTGCAAAGGCATTTATAATTCGATTAAAAATCAATCAAGAATTTCTGATCAACATCGTGAAGCAGCACAAAAACGAAGGATGTATTTGGATCTTTCGGGTCAACTAAAAATTGATAGTAAGGTTATTCACAATAGATATGGTTTCAAATGTTTTAAGTGCGGAAAAGATTTAAGTGCTGTCGAAACAGCAACTGAAAGACCACTTGACCATACATTGCCTATTTATTATCTATTTCCGCTTAATACCAATAATGCTACTCTATTGTGCAGAGAACATAACGGAGAAAAGTCGGGTAAATGGCCTTCAAATTATTACAATGATGAAGAGTTAAGGAGACTTTCCATTCTAACCGGAATCGATTATGTAATATTAAAAGGGGAACCTTTCTATAATCCTGAAGCAATTGAAAATCTCAAAAATCCAGCTGTTGTGGATGCTCTTCTAACAAAGTATAGTGCATACATTGATGAAATTATTAAACTTAGAAATAGATTACTTAGAGAAATAGGCTTTGACTTTTTTCAAAGTTCGACAATTATATCACCTGTGCATATTCAAAGGGCAGACGAATTATTATAAAACTACACCAATACAAGATATTGATGCGAAGTTACCGTTCCTTTATCTCTAATACCGTGGGATTCGCAATGTTCTACGCTTTCATCAAATAAATCAGCAGTTTTAAACCAACGTTTGCTGATTTTTTGAAGTTCCAGTGCCATATCACATTTATTGCTTTTCCCTAGATGTAGAACAAAAGCTCCATCCTTTTTTATACGTTCTTTTGCTTGTCTAAATATGGATTCGTAAATAGCGAAGTCAATTTTTTGTCTTTCATCTACAAATGATTTAGGCTTATGCTTAAAATCAATTTCAGACCATCCTGTAAACCAAATTCTAATCCAATTAGCCAAATAAAATCTAGTGCTATCAAAGAATGGTGGTGATGTAATAATGGCATCAAGGTCATTAATTTCTTGTGGCCAAACTATTGTGGTATCTTGATTGAATATTTTACCATTTTTAAAATTAAGCGGTAATTCTTCATTGATTACCCTGTTCACTTTTTCGCAAAGCTTTTCAATAAGACTTTTGTAAATAAAATCTCCTGTAGGTGCATAAGGAACAATTGGGTGTGAACGTCTGCTCAAAGCATAAGGTCTATTGCCGTGCAGGATATGAAGTAATGAAGCAACTACTAACATTTCGCTTGGTGTGGATGGATAATTTTTCTTCACAAATCTACGAGCAAGCAATATTTCTTTTAGCGTATTTTCTTCGTAGTACTCAGATAACTTTTTGTTGAAGCCGAAATTTTTAACTTCATCAATTTCTTTTTTAGTACACTTATTGGCTTTAATAAAATTTTCCAATGCTTCAATATAAGAAAATGATTCAGAAGAAATTGGAGCATTTACTTTAGCATAAGAAATATAGTAAGCAGGCAAACTAATATCAATACCGTAAGATAATTTTCCTGCTAATGCTGCTTCAAAAGGAATTGTTCCCACACCTGAAAAAGGGTCAAGTACAGAGCCATTTTCAGGCACAAAGGTCTTAACAAGATGATGTGCAATTGCTGGCTTTAATTTGCCTTGGTAAGAACAAAGGGAGTGATTGTTATGTCCCCAATTTCTGCTTGAATATGGTTCTTGTTGATGTGGGATTTCATTTCTGAAACTGTCCCAATTTTTTTTCCATTGAAATTTTATTTTTCCGTTTACAGAATTTGGTTGTTTCTCCTTGTATTCAAAAACCAATAATGATTGGGTAAGTATTTCCTGATTTCGAGAACGTCTTTTTCGTAAAATCTTGTTTTCAACGAATTCATATCCCAATCCTTGCATTAACTCAATTAATATGTCATCTGTATTAATATGTACGCCACTAAAAATCGAATCCCCAATATCTATAAGAACTTTAGCATTTTGAGCTAGTAATGGTTTTGCATCATTAAAGATTGTGTACATTTCTTTAAAGTAGCTCTGTGCCATTAACGGAATTCTAGAATCATAAGCATTTTTATTTAGTTCAATAAGTGTCGCTTTTAGCAAACTACTTTTTGAGGCTATATCAAGTCCATTGACATAGGCATATTCCTTTTTAACATCATTAATTCCGCTTGTTAATGCTTGGTCTCTATAAAACCGCAAATCATTTTCAAACTGTAAATACCTTAAGAACCAAAGCTCTACTTTTGTGTTTCTGAAATAGTTTGTGCCATTAAGATAGGGTGGACTTGTAATGATTGCTCCAATTTTTAAATCATTTACCCGACCAATATTCTTTGCATTTGAAAGAATAAATTCAGGTTTACCTTTTAACTTATAGTCAAAATTTAAAACATCTTCTGCAATATTTCCAATTTTTTCAGGTAAAATGTCATTGAATGTTTTTAGGTCTTTTGCAATTTCTTTCGCTGTTTTAAATCTGACATCACCAACCTTCTTAAGAAATGACACAGGGAGTAAACAAGAATTAATCGCTACGGTTAAAGTGTCTGCTAATAGCTCGTCTTCTAGTTTAACTATGTCAATGTATGACCTTAGTTTTAAGACTTGCTCAAGAGTTTCATCTGGGAAATATTTCTTATCAGAGAATAGGGATTTATAGGATTCTCTCAAAGATTTATCTTCTTCAAACTTATTAAGGTTCTTCAGCACCGCTTTTTGAATATCCTTTAAGTCTTTGGATAGCTTTTTTCTATGAGATTCTTTCGCTTTTAATACATTTAGTTTCGTTTGAATTAAAAACTGCAATAAAGGATTTACTTCTGAATATACTGTTGATAATCCACAATCGTCAGCCGCAAGAAGTGTTGTGCCTGTTCCTGCGAAAGGTTCATAAATTAGAGTATCTGCTATTCCATAGTTTTTGATTAATGATTTTACAAAGTCAGGAGAATAGCCTTCAATGTATGGATACCATCTTTGAAATGGGATGTCTTTGCTTTTTACAAATGTCACATCCTTTTCAGTAACACCTTCAACTTTGTCTATTTCAGGAAGTTTTTGCTTGATAAGTCTTTTTACAACTTGGTTAATTGAGCGCTCTTGTTTCTCGGCAAAAAGTGCAAGCTGTTTATATGTTTCAATTCCAATTAGTTCTTTAATTTCTTGAGTGGTTAAGTCTTTTACTTTGGAATAGTATGGTTCTTCTGGCTCACTAAACGCAAGAGTAACAGACTTATCTTTTGAGTCTTCCGAAGGGTAGTCGCTGAAATAGACAGCTTTATAAAATTGCTTTGCCATATTGAAACAAGTATCAGTTTATGATAGTTACTTCGCAAAGGTAAAGACAATTTTGAAATACCGAAGTGCTTGATGTGATTTTTTTGAATTTAATTTTCAACAGTCTTTTCGAGCGTTGGGAAATTGGCTCTTTTGCAAAACTTGAGTCGTGTGTCACCAAAGTTAGTCCGTAAGTTTGTTTAAAGATATCAAATTTTGTTTTTCAAAATGTTTGTTTTTTCTGAGTAAGGTCGTTTTAGGCTTGCATAAAATTTTGAACTAAACGGAAAGAGTTCAGGACGAGCGGTACTAATCCGCTGCTTATAACAGAGGCTAAACAATTCACGAATATTTGCCTACTTCACCTCAGCCCCATTCATAAAGCCTTCGGAAGGTGTAACAAAACAAAGCTTGCCATCAGCGTTTTCGGCCATCATAATCATACCCTGCGATTCAATACCACGAATTTTTCGGGCTTCGAGGTTGACCAGCATCACCACCTGCTGTCCGATGATATTTTCGGGCTGATAGTATTCTGCAATTCCACTAACTACTGTGCGTTTATCAATGCCAGTGTCGATAAGTAATTTGAGGAGTTTTTTGGTTTTTGGCACTACTTCAGCTTCCAGGATTGTGCCCACACGCAGATCCATTTTGGTAAAATCATCAAACTGAATAGCAGCCTTTTGTGGCTTCACCGGCTTTTCCTCCTGCGCTTCGTTGGCTTTTCGGGTATCAAGTAATTTCTGCACCTGTTGTTCTATCATGCTGTCTTCCACTTTTTCGAACAACAAAACGGCTTCTCCCAGTTGATGACCTTCTTTCAACAAAGCAGTGCTGGCAGCATCATCCCATCCAAAAGATCCTATGCGTAGCATCTTACGCAATTTTTCAGCAGTAAAAGGCAAGAAAGGCCCTGAAAGCACAGCCAGTCGGGCAACAATCTCGAGCGATACGGCAAGAATTGTTTTCACCCGTTCGGGATCTGTTTTAAAGATCTTCCAGGGTTCATTTTCAGTTAAATAGCGATTCCCCAGTCGTGCCAGGTTCATCAGTTCCGACAATGATTCCCGAAAACGATACAATTCAATGCTTTGACTAATCTTTTCGGGATAATGCTGTATCTCTGTCAAAACAGCTTTGTCGGCATCTGTAAGATGATCAAGGGCTGGTACTTTGCCTTCAAAATACTTATGGGAAAGAACCAATGTTCGATTCACAAAGTTGCCAAAAACGGCCAGTAATTCATTGTTATTCCGGGCCTGAAAATCCTTCCAGGTGAAGTCGTTGTCTTTAGTTTCAGGAGCATTGGCAGTGAGCACATACCTCAAAACATCTTCTTTACCGGGCAATTCATCCAGGTATTCGTGCAGCCATACAGCCCAGTTGCGCGAGGTAGAGATTTTATCATTCTCCAGATTCAGAAACTCGTTGGCCGGTACATTGTCGGGCAAAACAAAAGAACCCTCCTGCTGCAACATAAAAGGGAAAATGATGCAATGAAACACGATATTGTCTTTACCAATAAAATGAACCAATTTGCTGTCATCAGCTTTCCAATAAGGTTCCCAGTCTTTTCCGGTATTTTCGGCCCACTCGCGGGCAGCCGAGATATAACCAATAGGCGCATCGAACCAAACATAAAGCACCTTGCCTTCCGCTTCAGGCAAAGGAACTTTAACGCCCCAATCCAGATCGCGGGTAACGGCGCGTGGCTGCAATCCCTGATCAATCCATGATTTCACCTGTCCGTAAACATTCACTTTCCAGTCTTCTTTGTGGCCTTCTAAAATCCATTCACGCAGCCAGCTTTCTGCTTTGTCGAGGGGCAGGTACCAGTGTTTGGTTTCTTTTAACACAGGTTTGTTACCACTAAGTGCCGAACGCGGATTGATCAGGTCGAGCGGGCTGAGCGAGGTGCCACAGCTCTCGCACTGATCGCCATAAGCCTTCTCGTAGCTGCAATGCGGACAAGTGCCGGTAATGTAGCGATCAGCCAAAAACTGTCCGGCTTCGGCATCAAAATACTGTTGATTACTTTTTTCCAGAAAGACGCCTTTTTGGTATAAGTTAGTGAAAAATTCAGCTGCTGTTTGGTGATGGATTGGAGCCGAAGTGCGGCTGTACACATCAAAGGAAATACCAAAACGTTCAAAAGAATCCCGAATTATCTCGTGGTAACGATCCACAATTTCCTGCGGACTCACGCCTTCTTTGCGCGCTTTGATGGTGATGGGCACACCATGCTCGTCGGAACCGCCTATAAACAACACTTCTTTGCCTTTCATGCGCAGGTAGCGGGCATAAATATCTGCCGGAACGTAAACACCGGCAAGGTGTCCGATATGAATAGGCCCATTGGCATAAGGCAGGGCCGAAGTAATTGTATAACGTTTGAATTGTTTATCTTTGGCTTCCATTGAAAAAGTTTTTTACCCTCCGGTAAACGCTTTGCCGGTATGGGTTTAGGTTCTGAAATAGAGGCGCAAAGTTAACCATTAGTTTCGATATGCAACAGCCCATCCCCCTACAAAAAGGCGATTTGATCGCACTCTCGGCTCCGGCCAGAAAAATTTCGCATGAGGAGTTGAAGTTTGCTATTCAAGTGATTGAAGAAGCCGGCTTTAGGATTAAAATCGACGAGCGGCTTTTTGCAACCGAAAATCAGTTTGCCGGAAATGACAGCATTCGTGCTGCCCTGCTGCAGGATTTGCTGGACGATCCGGAAGTGAAAGCGGTACTTTTTGTGCGTGGTGGTTATGGCAGCCTAAGAATCATTGACCGGCTCGATTTCAAGGGTTTTGTTCAGTCGCCCAAATGGCTGGTTGGATACAGCGATATTACGGTGATTCATGCCAAGGCGCAGCAGCTGGGTATTCAAAGTCTGCACGCCAGCATGCCCATCAATTTTGAAAACAATACCGATGAAAGCCTGCAATCGCTTTTTGATGCCCTTCAAAATCAAATGAAACCCATCTCTTTTGATGCGCATCCGCTCAACAAGACTGGTATCGTAAAAGCAGAAGTTGTAGGAGGAAACCTTTCGACATTGTATAGCCTGCTGGGATCGAAGCTGTTTCCTGAAACTGATGAAAAAATCCTTTTTCTGGAAGATTTGGACGAATACCTTTATCATATCGACCGGATGATGCTGGCTATTAAACGAGCTGGCAAACTCAAGCAGCTAGCGGGATTAATTATCGGCGGCATGACAGCTATGAATGACAATTCGGTTCCTTTTGGAAAAACAGCCGAAGAGATTATCGCTGAACATGTTTCTGAATTTGATTATCCGGTTTGTTTTGGATTTCCGGCGGGGCATATCAACAATAACTTGGCGCTCGCGCTCGGCAGGATGAGTCGGCTCAATATTCTGTCAGATCAAGTTAGTCTCGAACAATAGCCTCTTTATTGAATTATCAGTTTTTGGGCTGTTGAAACCCTGTTCCCATCCTTTACTTCATAAAAATAAAGTCCTTTTGGATATTGTCCAATATTAAGCTGTAGTTGCTTTTGTCCGGCTTGCAAAGGCATTTGCAGCACCAGCTGTCCGGCGCTGTTATGCATCTGAAGCATAGCGTTTGATGAAGAAACAGGTTCCGCCCAAACCAGATTAATATGATCAGAAGCCGGATTGGGGAAAGCGGTCAACTTATTTGATTGAACTGGCTGCACGAGTTCATCCTGCGAAAGCAAAGTTCCGGGCAAACTGTAAACAGCAGTTGTTATCGGCGAAGGCCAAACGGAATAATCGTAGCTATACGTTACCAATTTGGTTGATCCATCTTGCATTGTAGTAACAAAATAATACTGACAACCCGGCAAATTGAGCAACAAACTGCCATCCTCTTTAATCACCTTCGAAGTGTAGGTATAGTATTGATTCACTTCATCATACAGGTAATAGGTATATATAAGACTCAGGTTGTTGTCGTTGGTAAATAAATTCTCTGAAATATACTTAATATCATAAAGATACTGCCCGGAAGGAATCTCCAGGCTGATGGTTTTCCACAAACTGTGGTTGGTATTGTAAATCCGGCATTGGCTGTTTGTAACATCCATTATAAAAAACTTATCACCAGAAACAGCCAATTGAGTAAAAGTACCAGAGTACGCATAACTGGCATCCTGAGTAATCTGAGCTCCAAGCCTAAAGGAGAGTAAGCCAAGCAGCACAATAAACATAATTTTCACTTTCATACGACAATTGATTTTAGGTTAAAGATTTTGGAACTGCAAGATTAGGTCAATTTTCAAGTGAATGTTTATATAATTCCATAAAATTCTTATAAGATTTTCCGCTTTTGCCTGTGTGGGTAGGATATCGCATTATGTTTGTTGAGCAAATAAAAAAATAATGGCAACACAAAAGGAAACCCGGCTCAGCTTGCCCGATCTGCTCAAGGGCGTTGCAGTAATTTTTATGGTACAGGTTCATCTCACCGAACTTTTTGCAGTGCCAGCCTTTTACGAAAGCTTTGCAGGCAAGTTGTCCCTCTTTTTAGGTGGTCCGCCTGCCGCACCCGTTTTTATGGCCGTGATGGGCTATTTTGTTGCCAAATCAAATGCTGCTAACCGATTGCTGGCATGGAGAGGTGCAAAATTGTTAGGACTTGGATTATTACTTAACATAGGTCTTAATATGCATCTTTTAATCAATATAATGCAAGGTACTTTTACCGGTATTGATCCATGGACCTATATTTTTGGTGTAGATATTCTTTTTTTGGCCGGTTTGAGTTTGATCTTTATTGCCTTTTTTCAGCCTGTCTTTAAGACGCACCTTATCGCCTGGTTTGGATTGCTGCTTGTTGCGGCATCTGCAAATCATTGGTTACCAGCATACAATGAAGAACACCAACCATTACAATATATCCAGGCCTATTTTGGTGGTGAGGCGCATTGGTCTTATTTCCCGCTTTTTCCGTGGCTGAGCTATCCCTTGGGAGGCTATTTGTTTTACCTTGCCGAAAAGACCACATTTTTTCAACACCTCAAAGCGCGGGCGGGCTTATTGTGGCTTATACTGAGTGTGATACTGGCTTCCAGTATGACGTATGGTTTTAGGGTCAGCATACAGCTTGATGACTATTACCATCATGATGCGTTGTTTGTAATCTGGACATTTGCCTTTATAATGTGGTGGCTGGTGAGCTGGCAGCACATAGAAAAATGGCTACCAGAAAATGTTGTTTTTCGCTACCTGCGTTTTTGCGGCAAAAATGTTACTGCATTTTATATCGTCCAATGGCTGCTGATTGGCAATATTGCCACGGCCATTTACCGCAGCCAAAGCCCGTTGCAATGGTTGATGTGGCTAATTGTTATACTAATTGCCAGTAGTTTGCTTACAAAAGGATATTTGTTAGTAAGGCAGAAAAGTTTCTCAATAATGTAGTGTGGAAAAAGCAGCAGGAACTTATCAGGGTTAAAGCGCTTGTGTTGGAAATCTTAAATTAATTCAGGAAAACAGCTTTCTGCTAATGTGTTTTGGCGTAGGTTTTATGCTGATGGAGCCCTTTATTATTGACTGTAGTATTTCATTTGAACCAGTATTTGTTAATGCGTCAATAACCAATGTATTCTATCGTATGAGAGCATATAGTGTGTTAAAACAAGAATACCATAAATTATACTCACAACCTCTAAATCTAATTCACTTAAACACCAAATTGCCAATGCAAAAAACAACAATTCCAATATTAGTCGTAATATCCCAGGTACAGCAATAGGAGCAGCACCGGAACGACTTGGGTCATTTGGAACAGTAAATATACCCCATAGTCCAGCTAAAATAAGTGGAATTGCAAAAGCAAGTGCAAATCGCATCCACCCATCCGCTTGTTTCCAACCCCAAATACCAAATGCTATTAAAGCAAATAATTCAAGCAGAAAACGAAACATTAGATTTATTTGATAAAATCTCATATCATACTGTTTGTAATTTATTCTTCCACTTGATTCCTTTAATTGACTTACAAAAGGTTTTCAATCAACCCAATTCAAAATCATTAAGTTTCACCCAAACTTTGTCAGATTGTGCAATACTAATTATTTATAGCTTAAACTGCTCGCTCATTGGTCAACAATGATTCTTTGCTATCATCTGATCATTTTTCCTAAACTTGACCTTTCACAAACTTACACAACAGACAGTAAGCTTATACAATTGTTTTTCTTACAATTAGACACTAATAAATAGATATGCCATGACCAACGACCACCTCGACCTCCAATCCCCTGAGCTTGTTGAATATAATATTGATAAAATTGCCGGACTTTTCCCTATCAGCCTTACTAAGAGGCCTGCTTGAAAAGTGGTGGTTTTGGATTTGCTGTGTCAGCAGCTGAGCTCCGAATCAGATATGAAAGAGATATAGGTATGGTTGCTATTTTTTCAATAGCTTTTGCAAGTAAGACTGGGAAAGTTTTTCTGGATGACGTTGTATATTTTGATATTTCATATGAAAAAAAATATGTTTGTTCATTTAATAAACTTGTTCACGTTACGTGAACTACTTATATTTGTGAACAAATAATTAGTGATATGAAAAATGAGATCGTAAACAAGGCAATAGATGTGTTAACCACTAATGTCGGTATTACTGCCAATTATAAAGAAACTACTCATTTGGATGGGGAGTTGGAATTGCTATGGAACGATCTGCAGCTGCAGTTTACAATTGAGATAAAGAAGGAATTGCGTCAATTTCAATTGCTAAAGTTACCAGAATTGCATCACCAATACCCAAACTTATTGCTTGTAGCTGACCACCTGTTTCCGGCTATAAAAGAAGGCTTACGTAAATTAGGAATTCCCTATGTAGAGACAAATGGCAATGTATTCATTAAAACAAAACAACTATACTTGTTCATAGATACCAACAAAACCAAAAAGGAAGACAAAATAGGAGGTAATCGGGCTTTCACCAAAACCGGGCTAAAGGTGTTGTTTCATTTTTTAGAGGATAAAAGCTTGATTAACCAGCCCCACAGAACAATTGCCACAAAAGCAGGAGTAGCTTTGGGCAATATTCCACAAATCATCAATGGTCTGCTCAAAAAAGGTATCATAATTCGCTTAGGTAAAAAAACATATGTTTGGGAAAACCGAGCTAAAATCTTACAGCAATGGATTGAGGCCTATGAAACCACACTGCGACCTAGGCTTAAAAAAGGCAGATATGCTCTCAGAGCCAAATGGGATGAGGTAATTATAAACACAGATAAAACTGTCTGGGGTGGTGAACCTGCTGCTGATTTATTGACAAATCACTTGCGTCCGGAAAAATATATTTTATACACTAATGAAACAAGAAACGAACTGATAAAAAATTACAAACTGATCCCTGATAAAACAGGAAGTATTGAAGTATTTGAAATTTTTTGGAATCAACAAGACAACAAAAAGAAAAACGCTCCACCATTAGTAGTTTATGCCGATTTACTGATCGAAGGGGGTAAGCGAAACGAAGAAACTGCACAATTCATATTCGATGAATATATCAAGCCAAACCTATAAGGAACTTGCCATCCCTTACTTTAAAGAGGTTTTTGACATCATTGATGAAGTGATGATCAAGATGAAATGTCCATACTATTTGGTTGGTGTAAGTGCTATTGCCCTTCGGCTTGCCCAGATGGGAGAGAAGCCACCACGAGGCACAAAAGACATTGATTTTGCTGTTATGGTATCCTCGTTCAAGGAATATGATGAGATTCTTCAAAACCTCACAAATAAAGGTTTTACAAAAACTGAATCGTCCTGGACACTATATCATTAGAAATATGACGTTGTTATTGATCTGATGCCTTTTGGCGAAATAGAAGAGCCATACACCGTTGGTTTCAACGAACGCCAGTCAGAATTACATGTACTTGGTTTTAAGGAAGTTCTTGGTCATCCTGAATATCTTCTAATTGAGGATAAACAGGTTTTAATTCCGCCGTTTCCGGGCATGTTATTACTTAAACTCATTGCCTGGAACGACCGGCCTGAAGTTAGAAAAGATGATTTGTTAGATATATTACGCATAATTGAGTACTATTTTGAACTAAATGAGGATGAGATATTAACAGATCATTATGACACATTTGTTGATGCTGAGGTCTTCGATAAATGGCTTATAAGCGCCGAGGTTTTAGGTAAAAAGACTATAACATACCTATCACAATCAGTACTTTTAAAAGAAACTGTATTTGATATACTCAAAAACAACATCAAGAACAAGGATCAATCACCCATATTGAAATCGTGGGCTAGGCATAACGATTGGGGAATAGACTATGCTGACAAAATACTTCAAGCCCTAATAAAGGGTATGAAAATAAGCGAAAATAGTATAGATGATCCCACGCTCCAAAACAAAAAGGCTGACAGTTAAAACTACTTTTAAAAACTTGCCAACAGATGAAACTACAATTCAAACAACACGATTTTCAAATAGAAGCAGTACAGGTTATGTAAAAAAATCAGGAAGCCACAAATTGATCGTAACTCCCTGTTTTTTAAGTCTCCCCGGCAGGGCTCGAACCTGCGGCCCGCTGATTAAGAGTCAGCTGCTCTGCCAACTGAGCTACGGAGAGAAATTAAGAGTGCAAAATTAATGTTTTTTTAGGATTTTTAAGGTGCGTCGAGTGGCAAAAAATTACACTAACACCTGACGCAATCATTTTTTGGGGATTATACTCGAACCTGCGGCTCTCCCATTGTTGCCTTTGACTGATAAATAACCCTAAATCAGCTATTTTTCTTTTCCTTTGTGGCTTGAAGCCAAAAATCATGAAAAGAATTTTCCTCTTCCTGACATTTTTTACACTGCTAAGTACAGCTAATGCCCAATACAACACACAAAGTGAACATTTTAACAATCCAGAATTGCTGATAGGGTATGCACAGGATTGCGCCAATTTTTGGACAGGAGTAGAGGACACCATTTATGGCGGCTTTTTTACGGATATTGGCCGGTCGGGTAATATTTTGAACTCCAGCACCAAAGGACTTGTTTCACTCTCACGAAATGCCTATGGTTTCAGTCGGGCATTCATGCTAACCGGAGACACTTCCTATCTTACCAAAGCCACTTCAGCTTTACACTTCATGAAGCAACACTTGTGGGATACCACCTATGGAGGATGGTTTGCAAGCAGCTCCCGTTCGGGCGGCAACCCCTACACCGGTGTAAAAAAAGCTTTTGATCAGCATTATGCCATGCTGGGATTGATGGCCTTTTGGGAAGCTACCAACGACACTTTAGTTTTCGCGACCCTCGACCAAAGTTATCAATTTATTGAAGATGCTTTTTGGGATGGTGATCCTGCCAATTTTGGCTATTTTGATAAAGTTTCGCGCAGTGGTGTTCAAGGAAACGATAAAAGCTTTAATGCCACAGTTGATGCCGTTACAACGCATTTGTGGAATCTTTGGTTGCTTACTGGTGAAATAAGTTATTATAATCGTTTGGTTCAATTACAGCAAAATATCCAGACGCATTTGATTACTTCCATGCGCGAAAACGGAATTGGATTTGCAGAAATCTATCACTTCAACTGGTCCGAGAAATCTTCCGAACGCCGCACCATTATGGGTCATGTGCTAAAAACAGGCTGGAGTTTAGCACGTATTTATAGGATGACAGGGGATGAATCAGCACTGGCTTCTGCCAAAATGCTGGTTGATCATGTGCTGCAAAAAGGCTACGACCACGAGTTTGGCGGCCCTTACAAAGATTACGACCGCATTACCGGCGAAATGTTTAGGTATGGCGCATCTGATACAGCGAAAGCTTGGTGGCAAATGGAACAGGCTATTACCTCCGGACTGCTGCTTTGGGAAATTACCCGAGAGGTAAAATACCTCGAAATGGCCGATGAAAGCTTGAAATTCTTTATGGAATATTTTGTTGATCCCTTATATGGCGAGGTGTATGCTGATCGCTCGCGCGATGGCGGGCGCGTGGCTTATCCTGGTGGTTTTTGGGACGAAAACAAAGGCAGCATGGGCAAAGCGGCTTACCATTCCATCGAAACAGCTTATTATGCCTACCTCTATGCCAAACTGGTTTTACAAAGAGATACTGCAAGGCTCTATTATCAATTTAAACCGGTCAATTTCGAACGCCAGATAAGGATGAATCCTGTAGCAGTCGATTTCGAAAATCTTCGGCTGGCCGATGTCAAAAATAATGGTGAAAGCTGGTCATACTTTGATCCGCATACACGCATACTTTCCTTACCTGTAGGAGCAGGCGGGCTGTTTGAGGTTGCGTATAAAATGGATGGATTACCCGACTTTATGCAGGAAACTACATTAAATCAACCTATTACAAATTTAACAACTTTCCCCAATCCCTTTCATAGTAAACTCACTTTTTCATTCACTCTCAGCCAGCCACAGCAATTAACAGTTAAAATCTACAACCCATTGGGTCAGCTCATCGATGAAAACTATTCCGGAAGCTTAGCTGCCGGAAAACAACAACTTTTATGGAACAAACAAATTTTGGAAAAAGGCATGTTTTTTTATACGCTCGAAGCTGATGGAGTAATTTTAAGTGGCAAAGTGATCGCTCATTAAGCACCAAATCTTGGCTTAAAAAGCTACCTTTGTACGTTGAATCAGTTGATGACATGGAAGAACAAAAACCTAAAATCGAGAGTGCTTTGAAAGTGAATGCCGGCATTGAGCAACCCGATTCGCTTAATAATGCTGCCATCGAACGCATCAAAAACCTTAGGCAGCAATTACTTCCGGTTCAATCTTACATTGATGGCATTTTAAGGGGTGATATAGTTTTACTCAGCAAAGCCATCACACTTGTCGAAAGTAATCTACCGGCACATCAGCAAGTAGCTCAGGATATTATTGCTGCCTGTTTGCCTCATTCCGGAAAAGCGCTTCGGCTTGGTATTACCGGCGTTCCGGGTGCTGGAAAAAGCACTTTTATTGAAGCTTTGGGTATGTTTCTTTGCGGGCAAAACCAAAAAGTTGCCGTGCTGGCCATCGATCCAAGCAGCCAGCGATCGAAAGGCAGTATCCTGGGTGACAAAACAAGGATGGAACAACTTTCGTCGCACCCCAATGCCTACATACGGCCTTCAGCATCTTCGGGTGCATTGGGCGGTGTGGCACGCAAAACGCGTGAAACGATCATATTGTGCGAAGCAGCCGGATTCGATAATATCTTTGTAGAAACAGTTGGAGTGGGGCAATCGGAAACGGCCGTGCACAACATGGTCGATTTTTTCCTTTTGATACTGATCAGCGGAGCCGGTGATGAATTGCAAGGCATCAAAAAGGGCATTATGGAAATGGCTGATGGCATTGTGGTTAACAAGGCTGATGGGGACAACATCGCACGTGCCAATCGGGCCAAAGCCGAATGCGAAAGTGCTTTGCATCTTTTTCCGCCAGCCGAATCAGGCGTAGAACCTAAAGTGCTTACCTGCTCATCGCTTCAAAACAAAGGAATTGATCAGGTGTGGCAAATGGTTATTGATCATCTTAAAACGATAAAAACCAACGGCTACCTCACCCATAAACGCACACAGCAAGCCGTTCGGGTGATGTATGAAACCATCGACGAAGCCTTAAAAAGACGTTTTTATGAAAAGCCGGAAATGGCTGGTCAGCTTCCGGCAATGGAAACTGCTGTAAAGCAGCATCAGCTAACGGCTTATGTGGCAGCACAGCAATTGCTGGATGAATATTTCAACAAACTACAATAAAGCTATATATCCCGAAAATCCTTTTTCTTGTTGAGTTTAAGATCTTGAAGCACAGAGGCTTTCACGTTGATCGAAAAGTTCCAGCTTTTGCGCACACCAAGTGGAATCCAGCTGAAACGCATCTCCCAACAATGCAGATCGCGGTAGATATTTACTGAGGTATAAGAAAGGTCGTTGTTCTCAAAATCCCAGCCAGTTCTAAAGGTAAACTTCCATTTGGGGGTGATGTTTACTTCACCAGAAACGCCAAGCGTTTGCACGATTTTCTTTTCGTCTGCCCTGATAAAATCGAGGTAGCTCACACGATTGCTGTATCGCAGGTTATAGTTAAGCGACAATGACCAGGGAACCGACCAATCGATATAATCGTCAGGATTTTGGTTGATTTCGGCCAGTTCGTCCTCGCTGGCAAATGATGATTCCCTCATTTGATTCTGCTGCTCATCCCCGCTTTCTGTCTTTTTATTCTTGTCTTTGGCGAAATCCTGCTGCCGCAAATTCCAGTTTAGACCAAAATTCCAGGTAGATTGATTTTTACGCAACAATCTTTTGTTTACATCCCATTCAAATTGATTGATCTGCCTGCCTGCTGAGTCGAGTACATAAGGATCCCAGCTGCTGCTGTACTGGATATTTAAATTTTTGAAAAGCTTGGTGCGTCCACTCAGGGTGATGTAGGATAAATTCAGGGAATCCCTTGCCAAATCATAACTTCCAGAAACAGAAAGTTCTTCGATCAGCACTACTTTCTTTAGGCCCGATAGGGTATCCTTGCGCGAAGGCACTTTGATTTCGAGGTTATTGCTAAAACCAAAACTAATTTGTCCCGACTTATCCTTTGGTGGCGAACCATAAATGGCTCCATCGAACTTGGAATAGATTTGTTCCTCTCCGTCGCCATCGATATAGGAATCATAATAACCCCAGTAAGGATCGCTGAAAGCCGGCGTGTAAGTGAATCCCAACCGAGGCGTAAAAACGTGCCTGATAGCCCTTATTGGTCCTTTTTTAAAGTTCACCATCCCATAAAGTTTGGTGGTGAGGTTAGTAGAAAGGTTAAAATCAATCACATTATTAAAACCCTGAATCGTATCTGTTTTTACATAGCCTACTATCGTATCGTTTCCCTTAAACAAAGTATCATTACTCCAGCTTCTTCTTTTATAATCAAAATACATCCTGTCAGTAATTCTTACAGAATTGGTCAAAGTAAAATACTTCAATACTTTGAGTGGGAGATTCACGGGTAAATTATGTTGAATACCGTTTTGCATCTTCGAGAGTGCATCAGGCTTAAACAACATGCTATCGGGCAGGCTGAGGCTGTTACGGGCATTCATATTGTAATTGATGTTTAGCTCTTCGTACCATTTGGGGCGGCCTACAGGATCTTTTCGCTTTAAAGGATAAAGCCGGTTTACTGAAAAAGTCATTTCCGGAAGCGTAACATCCACCATTTTTGTTTTGGTGTTTTGGCGGTGGCTCGCATTAAGCGTGAGAAAATATTTATTGTTCCAGTTGGTTTGGTAGGCAATACTCGATTTAAACTCGTTGCTCAGATAATTTTCGGTTGTTACCGGATTAAACGTGTTAAAATTAGAACTCACAATAAACACATCTGCGCTAAAACGACCTGCCGGGCGTGCTTTGGCATCCTGACGATGCGTCCACCTCACCCTGAAATCTCTGCTCTTTTGGTAATCATTTGCTCCTTCGGTACCCGTAATATTAATAGCGTAGCTGGTATTAAAACTTCCATTATACTTGTAGCGTTTGGTATAACGCATGGTCGGCTTGATGGCCCAGCTGCCACGCGTGTAAATATCACCTAGTATGTTCAAATCAACATAATCACTTATTGCCCAGTAAAATCCTCCATTTTCAAAATAGAAACCCCTGTTTGTCGATTCGCCATAGGTAGGAATTACTATCCCCGAACGCTGCCCTGAATTGTTTGGGAATAGCCCAAAAGGAACAGCTATTGGTGTAGGCACCCCTTCGATGGCCAGGTAAGCAGGTCCGGTAACAATTTTGTTGTCGGGTATCACTTTAGATTTTCGGAATTTAAAAGCAAAATGCGGATGCTCTTTATTATTGCAGGTAGTATAAGATCCCGACCTGATATTAATATTGTCGTTATCCATTTTTTTAACCACATTTCCGTGCAAAAACCCCTGACCATCTTCCGTAACTACAGTTTTAATAAAACCCTTTTTAGTATTGAAATTATATGTCATTTCCTCTGCCTCAAAGGTTTGGCCTGACTCCGTAAAAACGGGTGTCCCGATAATTTTACCAGTTGAATCAGGAACGCCTCTGGCATAAACCTCATTACGTTCAAAATTTACCTCAATGTATGCAGCTTCCAGCTTAATATCACCATAAATTATTACGGCATCTCCATGAAGATACACTTTTCGATTACGCAAATCCTGAATGATAGAATCCCTGGCCGAGCGTTCAACCAGATAATCTATAGCTGTTTCACTTTTGGCTTTTTTCGCAACAGTATCCCTTTTTATAGTACTGTCTTTGAGTCGCATATCCGGCAAATCACGGGCAAATATCAAGCTATCCGGATGCATTGTAATGCTATCGGCAGCTCGTAATAAAGTATCCACAGCATAAAGCGCAGCAAGACTGTCGGGCTGCTTTAAAGTGTCGGGATATACGAAAAACGGGGCAAAAACGTTTGTAGAAGGTGCCACTGCCTTGGCAAATGACTTAGCCGAAAAGATCAAAATCAATGCAACAAGCAATAAGCTAAAGGCAGTAGTGACAAAAGGATGTGATTTTGATGCCGACAATGTTATGAATCTGGTTAATTTTGCCTTATGGTTTACAGTGTGCAAATATACTTTCAAAAAGCGAATACCCAACGTTACCTGATTGAACGATGGGCAATGCTTTTTGTTGTGGCGTTGCTGCTAATATCTTTTCCAAATGAGGGCATGGCGCAGCGTGGAAGCAAAATCCGGACGGTAATTATTGATCCGGGTCATGGAGGAAAAGATCCCGGAGCAGTTGGCAAACGTTCTAACGAAAAAGATATCGTGTTGGACGTAGCACTGCGCACCGGTAATTATATCAAACAATACCTGCCTGATGTAATGGTGATTTACACACGTTCGAAAGATGAATTTGTTGAATTGCATCGCAGGGCAAGCATTGCCAATCAAAATAATGCTGATGTTTTTATTTCTATCCATTGCAATTCAGCAAGGACTGCGTCTGTTAACGGTGCAGAGACTTTTGTGATGGGCGACCATCGCAGCCAGGCCAATCTGGAAGTGGCCAAACTCGAAAACGCAGCCATCCTTTACGAAGAAAATGCCGATGATGAATATGGTGGTTTCGATCCAAACAGCACAGCTGCTTACATTGCACTTTCGCTCTATCAAAGTGAGTATAAAAACCAAAGCATTCAGCTGGCACAAAAAATTCAGGAGCAGTTTACAACACGCGTAGGACGCAAAGACAGGAGTGTGCAACAGGCTGGATTTCTAGTGCTTTACCGTACCACTATGCCCAGCGTACTGGTTGAACTGGGTTTTATTTCTAACCCTACTGAGGAGGCTTTTTTATTATCAGAAGAAGGTCAGGTTTATATGGCTTCGGCTATTTACAGGGCTTTCAAGGAGTTTAAGCTGGAATATGAACGCGAAAATGCCTTGCCTCCGCAACTCACAGCAGAGCAACGTGCCATCCTTGCCCCCGGTGTTCCGGTAGAAAAAACTCCGGCAACAAAAACCCCTGTTTCAAAACCCAAAACGCATCAGGTAATTTACAGGGTTCAGTTTTTAACCAGTCCCAGGGAACTTGCTGCTACTGACCAGCGATTAAAAAATATTTCAGAACTCTTTTTTTATGAACACAATGGACTCCGTAAATATACCAGTGGTGCTTTTGAAAGTCAGCAGGCAGCTCAGCGTCATCAGGCTGCCATGAAGCAAAAAGGCTTTAAGGATGCTTTTGTTGTTGCCTTTTATCAAGATAAGCGCATCAGCAACGAAGAAGCCTTGAAATTAATGAATCCATAATAGCTGCCCTTATGGGTGATTACTTTAAAAGAGTGTATCTTTGTTAAACGTTAACCAAAGAATTAATCCCAAAATTCAGCCTAAAGTGAAAGCAAAACGACCATACTTAGTAGCCTTATCGTTTATCGCAGCCCTCTTGCTGTTTGTATGGGGCTTTAATTTCCTGAAAGGAAAAGACGTATTTAAAAAAGAACGCCTTTTTTATGCACGTTATGCACAGGTTAGTGGCCTTGTAAAAGCTAATCCTGTTGTAATTAACGGACTACGCATAGGACAAGTGAGTAATTTGTACTTCGATCCGGCCATGAATGGCAATATCATTGTAGAGTTGTCAATCAACACCGATTTTCCGGTTCCAGCCAACAGTGTAGCACGAATTTTTAGTTCGGACTTGATGGGATCCAAGGCCATCGACCTTCAGCTGGGTAATGCCTTCGAGAAGCTGGAAAGTGGCGACACACTGATGAGTTCAATAGAAGCCAGCCTGATGGAAGAGGTGAATGCTCAGGTTGCACCCATAAAAAATAAGGCCGAAGGACTCCTTTCTTCAGTGGATTCAGTGGTAGTAGTGCTGCAAACCATCCTCAACGAAAATGCCAAGGAAAATATCATGAGCAGCTTGCAGAACATCAGCAACACCTTTAAAAACCTTGAAAATACCACTGCTAATATCGACTCAATGGTGGTTGATGAACGCAACAGAATCGCGGCTATACTCTACAATGTGGATATGATTACCCAAAACCTGGAAGAAAACACCAAAGAGATCGACCGTATCATAGGCAATGTAGCTACTTTTAGTGATTCGCTTGCTGTGGCCGATGTGGCAGGAAGCATGCGCGAAGCTCAGGCCGCTCTGGCAGAGATTAATTTATTGGTAGCCAGCATCAATCAAGGGCAGGGCACAATGGGTATGCTGATGCAGGATGATTCGCTTTACCTGGAACTACAACATTCGGCTGATGCCCTCAATAAACTGCTCGAAGACATCAAAGCCAACCCAAAACGTTATGTGAAGTTTAGTTTGTTTTAGCAGAACAAACCAGTTGAAATTTCACCGCGCATTCAATCTTTGATCAGCTGATTTAATGCATGCCATCCTCTTACCGCAATAACTACTTGGTGTGAACCTTCTGGTTTGATTTTTAACCACCAAGCACACCAAGAAGGCACTAAGTGTACTATGAAATAATTCCTGAATCCTTTTGTGTACTTCGATTAACCTTTGTGAGTCTAGTAGTTATTATTTTATAACCATAAAATTCACCACGAAAACAAACCTTTGAAATCTAATACCTTAAAAATAAAGATTGACAAGGCAGTGCAAAAGATTAACTTAAAATCGTATTATTATTACCTATTTTAGCCTCATAAAAAATGAAAGTTAAAAGTGGTTTTAATTCATATTTACTTTAATTTTAAGTATTTTAAAGCCTTTTTGAATCAGTAACTTGGTTTTACAGATCGCTACTAACTAAAAATGGAAAACATCATTTTTGGAATTATTACAATCGCGCTTTGCACTTTAACGTATTTCTATGCCTGGAGATACTACAAAGAGGACAAATTCGATATTGCATTACTTCTAATCATGCTGAGCGGTTTTTTGCTTTATTGCTACTCAGCATCTGATTTTTTTCTGCATGTTTGGGATGAACGCTATCACGCACTTGTTGCCAAAAATCTTAGCAAACATCCTTTTTATCCCACGCTCTATGACAATCCGATTTTATCGTATGACTATAGAATGTGGGTCGGAAATCATATCTGGCTGCATAAACAGCCGCTTCCTTTATGGCTTATGGCCGGAAGCTTAAAGATTTTTGGCGTGAATGAAATCGCAGTGAGGTTGCCTTCTATCCTTTTATCAACGATTGGAATAGTACTTACTTTTAAAATTGGAACTTATTTTTTTGATAAAAGGGTTGGTCTGTTTGCTGCTTTTCTATTCTCTGTAAATGGTCTTATCATTGAATTAACCGCTGGCAGAGTTGCAACGGATCACATCGACATCACCTTTATGTTTTTCATTCTTTTGGCTGTTTTTCTCTCAACCCAATTTATTAAACGCAGAAGCATTCTTTTTTCGCTGCTTATAGGTGCAAGTATAGGCGCAGCGGTGCTTTCGAAGTGGCTTACAGCTTTGATCGTACTTCCTGTTTGGCTACTCATAGTACTAGATAGTAAGTCGTTTAATATCAAAATAATCATCACACATTTTGCTGTGATTATTATTACGATAGTTATTGTTGCGCTTCCATGGCAAATCTACATTTTTAAGGAATTTCCACTGGAGGCTGCTTACGAATCAAGCTTTAACCTCAGGCATTTTACAGAAATCATTGAAGAACGTTCGGGTTCCATTTTCTATTTTATTGATCGTATAAGAATTAATTACGGCGACCTAATCTACATACCAATAATTTGGTTTTTCTGGAAAGTTTTCATTCGACCGGGAAACCTCAAACAATTAGCACTTTTGACTTGGTTTTTGGTTCCCTTGGTTATATTTTCCATGGCTAAAACAAAGATGCAAGCTTACCTCCTTTTTACAGCTCCAGCCTTATTTATTGTTACCTCAGCATTCCTTTTTGAATGGCTAAAATACAGACAAACACACAAGCCAAAATGGCTTTATAATTTGATAGCAGTCCTGTTTATTATTTTACCGATCAGGTATGGGATAGAAAGAATGAAACCTTTTGAAAAAAGGGACAGGAATCCTCAATGGGTTATCGATCTTAAGGCTTTGAATAAGCAAAATATTCAAAACGGTGTTTTATTCAATTATGAAAATCCCATTGAGGCAATGTTTTATACTGATCTAATTGTTTATTCAGACATTCCCTCAAGCGAAAAAATGGAGCAATTAATAAATGATGGGTACAGAATTATTATTAATGATACTGTTAAGTTCGAAGTTCAAGAGCATCTGAAAGGCATAGAAATTATAAGCCTGACGCCTGCCAACAAATAGTATTCCAAGCTATTAACTGCCTAACGATTCAGGTTCAGATAAATTTCTTTGTGAAAGCTTTGTTAAAATTGTTGTTACGTATCCAATTAGAAATTACTTTTCTTCTGCTACAACTTCTGTGCTTCTGAAAATATCCAATTTATCTTTCGGACGGCGCTCCTGCAACCACCTGAAACCGCGGAGTTTTTCCTCGCCGGCAGGCAAGTCTTTTTCGGGGTACATCACTTCGCTGGGACTTGAGCGATAAACGATATCCGTGATCTGGCTTTCGAGTAGCTTGATCAGCATCCTGCTTGCCTTGGCCAGGTTAATACCAATCAGGCTCTGATCTTCGTCGCGCACCCAATAAACCGTTTGGGCATTACCTTCAACGGCGATCCTATCCAGTTCGTTTTCTTCAAAATAACCAATCATATCCTTTCCTTTGATTTGGTTGTATCCTTTTATTGTGTCACGCGAAACGATAAAAGCATTGTTATACATCACCAAACTATCGAGGGTTTTGTTGGTCATCATGATATGGATTGAATCGGCCGAGAGTTGGTTTTCTTCTGACCATAAAACCGGATCCTGATACATCCGTATGGTTGAATCAGAAAGCAGGTACGACAGGCTGTCGCATGTCCCCTGAAGATCTTCCCTGTAAAATCGAACGCCATAGTAGGCTTCCATTTTTTTGGCTTCACGATCCTCATCAAAATATAAAAAGAGGGTATCAGCATGCATAAAGAGTGAATCATTAGTATCGTAATTCACTGCCATTGCGCTATCCGTAACATAGGATTTACCCTCCAACTCCCAAAATTGCCCAAAAGCTCCTTTGACGATTACCTGATAAATAGTATCGACCACTTCAACCCTTCCGCCGGCACGACCAAAACCTGTGTTGCGGTCATAATACATCGTATCAGCATATACCATCTGTTCCATGGTGTAGATGCTGGGTCGCTTGGTAAGGTAGGACTGATCCGTTCGGGTATTGTACCAACCATAGCCACCATACAGGGTGTTTTCGTCGCTGCGAATTACAGTAGGCCCGTAAAACCAAGCTATTTCCGATACTGAGTTATATACCAATGTATCCGAATAGGTTTCATAATCCGGTGTAAGTAAAACCACATCCTTTCGGAAATAAAACTCTTTGATATCAGATTGGTAATAGCCTTTCACACTGGTGAGCACTTTGTCGGCCTGTGTGATTTTTCCATTGTTTGGATAGGTAGCAAGTTTGGTCATGCGATTGTAAAGGAGATACTCTGTTTCGAGTACGGTGGAATCATCAATAAGCTTCACATTATCGAAAAGCTCAGCAATGCGGGTGTCGCCGTTATAAATCAGCCGGTCAGAATAGATATCCATGCTGTCATTCACATTGATGTACACTTGCCCAAAAGCATCGAAGTTGCGTGTTTTTTCGTTGAGGTAAGCGCTGTCGCAATAAAAAAGCGTCGAATCCTGACGGAGGATCACATCACCAACCAGGCGCTGCACATCTTTACCCAGACGGACATCATAATTGGCAATTCTCGCTCTTTCGATATGGATTAGGGTTTTTTGCGCCATTAATCCAGAGGTTTGAAAAAGCAAGCTAACAACGACCCAAAACAAATAGTGTTTCATAACACGGTGATGAGCTGCAAAATTAATGAATTACATGACTGTTGCCCTGCTTTTGGATTTTTAGCAGCAATCTTAACCCAATTTACTGATTTTTAGCAGCATGTCTTTTTCGATAAGGCTTATTTTGTGTCCATTCACCTGTATCAATCCATCAGCTTTAAATCGACTGAGAGCTCGGGTAACGCTTTCGCGTGAGGCATGGATATAATCGCCCAGATCGCTGTGCGAAAGCGGAAGATTAAAAACATCAGAAGCAAATATTTCGTTGGCCAGAAAAAGAAGGGCATCTGCCAAACGGCCATGGATTTGCTTTTGCATCTGGTTGATAGAACGTTCATAAAAGGTTAGTTCATCCTGACAAATACTGTTGATCACTTCATTGGCAAATTTGCCGTTGCGCATGATCAGTGTTTTGAAAGTACTTGTAGTAATAAAACAAACTGTAGTAGGCATAAGTGCCGTTGCTGAATAATGATTTACTTTATCGCCAAGCACTGTTGGGATACCCATAAAACGAGGAGGTTTCACAAGTTTCAGAATTTGGTCCTTTGAAGGGCCATTTTTATGAATCTTCACCAGACCTGTTTTTACGTACGCAATATTAGAGCTCAAGGATCCCTGCTGAAAAATGCGTTCATTTCTATCAAAAACAGCACCCGCACAGTTGGTCTTTAGAATGTCCATCTCCTGTTGATCAAGGACTTCCACAGCACACGAACGAATGGTGCAGGTTTCGCAGTTTACTTGTCCGGGCAGATCCATTTTTTATACGGTTTTGATTTGTGGCATAAAGATACAATAAATGTGATATAGATCATAGTTTTTTTGTGCGGCTTATCACACAGTTCCTGATATCAAACTACAAATGTCGCCGTAAATTTGTATTAAAATTATTGATTATGTGTAAGTTTGCTAAAATAGCCTCTCAAATCGGATTAGTATCTGTATTGCTGAGCATTATCGTTATGGTATCAGGTTGGTTGTTGGTCGACATCAAGGTATGCGTTGTTTCAATGATATTGATGTGTCTGGCTGCATTAAGTTTTACGCTCTGCATGATTTGCAACTGCGTACACAGTAAACCAGAAAACAAGCCAACCAGCTAAGGTCTCTTTTGTTCACCCTGCAGGTTATTCCAAAGGCAATGCCATGCATTTGCATGATTGATATTTTGGTTGCCTATCCTTAATAACCTCAATTTGGCAAGGGTTGTTTGGTTATCCTTTAAAAAGGAGAAAACAGGAGTTGGGTTAGCTCCTGTTTTTTTGTGCCAAAAAAAAGGAGCAACCATAGCTGCCCCTTAATGATTAATTATTTGTCAAATACTTATAATTCAACTGTTTCAGTGCGAATTGGTTGAGGTTCGGCTTTGCGAATTGTTAGTTCATCAATCAAATTTGTTGCTCCGGCATATTTATCAATTATAAACAACACATAGCGGATATCAACATTGATCGTTCGTTGCAGAGCGGGTTCAAAAGCGATATCACCACTCATAGCTTCCCAGTTGCCGTCAAAAGCAATTCCGATAAGTTCGCCCTTGCCATTGATCACAGGGCTTCCAGAATTTCCGCCAGTGATATCATTGGTGCTCAGGAAACAAACTATAAGCTCACCATTTTCGCCATACGGACCAAAATCGCGGGTTTCGATCAGCGTTTTGAGGTATTCCGGTACAATAAACTCATCATCATTCGGGTCTTCCTTTTCTATGATTCCAGCTGAAGTAGTTACATAATTGTATTGGATAGCATCAGCAGCCTGATAATCCTGCACACTTCCGTAGGTCATGCGCATGGTAGAGTTTGCATTGGGATAGAAAACCTTGTCGGATTGCATTTCGCGTAGGCCAGCCATAAACAACCTCTCAGCGCCCGTTAAAGCTGCTTGTCCGGCCTGAAAACCACCCGAAACTTCCATCATTTTACCCATAAAAGCACTGGCCATTTCGAGTGCCGGATCTTTTTCGAGGGTGCGCAAATCAGGTTCATTTAAAAAATGCATTACTTTTGATTCGCTTGCAAAAATGGAGTTATTAAAAAGATCTGCTGCATAGCTTTCAAAACTGCCTTTATATTTATTGAACATCTGATATACCAGCGGAACCTGAAGGTTAGTGGGAACATTTTGATAATATTTCCACAACATTTCAGTCAAAACTTTTTGATCGGCAGGAGCATAATAATTTTTAAAATGCTCGGAAACGCCTGCTTTCAGCGCTTCAGCTGCTTTCAGCGCTTCAGCTTTGCGATCTTCTTTCATCTTGGCTGCCATATCCTTATCCTTTGGCAATTCCTTTTTATCAATTGGTTTTAAAAGCTCCGCCAATCCTTTAAAATTATTGGCATACCCAATAATTTCGGCGCCGCTCAGGCCGGCAAAATTGGTATAGAGGAAAGGCTCAATAGATTCGCTCATCTGCGCGTATGCCGTTTCGAGCGTTGGCAGCACTTCGCCATATTTTTCCTGACGTTCAGGATCAGCAGCCACCCAATTTGTAAATTCTTCTTCCAGTTCAGCTTTCTGTCCAGCAACATCCAAGCGCTTCAAGCCACGGGTTTGTCCAATAAGGTATTTCCAGCTATTGGCCGTTATGGCATATTTTGAAGCATATTGAATCTTCACCTGCTGGTCGGCATCCATAAATTCCTTCCAGGTCTCGAGTTTTTTTCCAAACAATTCAATAATGGCGGGATATTGATCATCAAGCAGGAAGTTGATGCCATAAGAAGTCAAGTAGCGATCAGTACTTCCAGGATATCCCCAGATCATAGCAAAGTCGTCCTTTTGAATGCCATCGAGGCTAATCGGCAGATGGTGCTTGGGTTTTAGCGGGATATTTTCGGGAGCATAATCCGCCGGGCTACCATCTGGTGCGCTGTAAACCCTGAAAATAGAAAAATCACCGGTATGGCGTGGCCACATCCAGTTGTCGGTATCACCACCAAATTTTCCGATAGCTGAAGGAGGAGCTCCAACTAGTCTAACGTCGGTATAAACCTCATAAACAAACATATAATACTCATTTCCTTCGAAGAAGCTTTTCACAACCACATTGTATCGTCCATCTTCTGAGGCTGCTTTTTTCATGCGGTTACTTACTTCACGGATGGCGGCACTGCGCTCCTGATCAGTCATTTCGGGTGTTACATTAGCCATCAGGCTATCAGTAACATCTTCCATACGGATTAAAAATGAAGCCGTAAGTTCTTCGTTGGGCAACTCTTCGTCCAGGCTCTTGGCCCAAAAACCGTTGGTGAGATAATCATGTTCCAAACTGCTGTGCTGCTGAATAATGTCGTATCCACAGTGGTGATTGGTAAACAACAAGCCTTTGTCGGAAACAATTTCGCCGCTGCAGAAAAAGCCTGAAGGCTTTGGACTTGTCGACAGCCCAACAATGGCATCCTTGAGGCTGGCATTGTTTACGCTGTAAATTTCTTCAGCAGTAAGCTGCAGCCCTGCCTTTTGCATATCGGTGTAATTGAGTCGCTCAACAAACATGGGCAACCACATGCCTTCGTCGGCATAAACTTTACCAAGATTGGCCATTAAAGCAAAAGCTATCAGCCAAAACACTTTTTTCATAGAATTTTTAGTTTTAATGATTTGAAAATAGATTCAGAAAGTATGCACAAACAGAAAATATGCCATTGTATCCAACTATTTTATTTTCAAAGTTATAGAAAATTCATTCGCTGGCAGATTACACTTTTCTGTCCACTATAGTGCAGTAAGTTGTTCGAAAGCGAACAGCTTACAACCCCAACATTTCAGGACCCATTTTAAAGAAAATATCCACTGGAATATTAGCTTCTGTGAGGCGATCCAAATCTGCTTGAAGTTCAGGTTTTACAACACCCTCAGTAGATACCCAATTTTTTACAAAATCATAATCCCCATCGCCCTGTGCTTTTAATATCATACCGGTTAGTTTTTCGGCTGCGGCCATCATTTTTTCCAAATCGATAGCATAAAAACCCTCATCAGTGCGGTTGAATGCGCCTTCTTCGCGGAAGAAATTGAAAGTAAGCATATTGGCTTTGCCATGCGCACTTGCCGCTCCAAAACGAACCGAACGGAAAAAGCCTGCCATAAAAGTTACATAGTTATCCATCAATTCGGTATCGGTGTATTCACCCATCTGATTAAGTTTGGTAACCAGGTATAGGCCAAGAATATCAGCTTTAGCCTCTTCAATTGGCGAATATTGCTCCCTGAGGGCTTTGCGAACAGTTGAAGTTCCATCGATGGTATTTTTAATGCCCATCCCATGAGCCACCTCGTGAAACATGGTATTACTGAAAAAAGCATCAAATTTGATATGCTGACGCAATTCAGGTGCTATCAACACATTCGAAATGGGCATAAGAATCTGATCAAACTTGGCGCGCATGCTGTTTTTCAGCTGCAGCTTACGTGTTCCTTTTTCCAGTTGAACGCGCTCGTCGTTTGGAAGGTTAATAGCAATGGTTTTTCCGGCCATATTACAATCGCCGGCATAATAAACCACATCGTAGGTATTCAGATCAGCATCTGAGCCGGGTACTTCATTTTTGTATTTTTGATCAACAGGCAATTGGGTTTGCAAATCAGGTAAAAAAGCTGCATAATGCGAAAGCCTGTCGCTCCACACCTTATCTTTGATCAGGATAAATGCTTCATGTGCAGCTTTGTAGCCAAAAAGTGCATCGGTGTAATTTTCAATCGGCCCTATAACCAAATCAACATTATTATCGCGCACGTCCATCCAGGCCATATCACTTTCGAAATAATCATCTGTACGCAATGCTTTGGCACGCAATTTTAAATATTCAGCAAAAGCTTTATCACCAGCCAAATCTGAAGCTTTATCAAGTAAGTCAGCCGCCTCATTTATTTCTTGGGCATAAGCTTCGTGATACCAAACCGATTGTAAAGCACCATTTTCATCTCTTCGAATCAATGTATAAAGACTTGTTTTATTAGGATTGTCAAAGGCTTCAAACTCTTCAACAGTCATATCCAGAGGATAAAACTGAGCACTGGCTGGTTTTTCACCATAGCCCTCCAAATATGGTTTTTGGTTATCGAGTTCATCCCAGGGTCCATAGTTTATCGTAGCAAATTCTATGGCTTTTGCATTTTCAATTTCTGATAAAAAAGGGATTTTCTCGCCAAAATTTTGCAACCAGAAAATATCATCCATTATTGCAGCTGCTTTAAAAAGCATTTTGAGCATCTCTTTTTCGTTGTCACTCAAATGACTGATATCAGCGGTGAGCGGCACCTCAACATATTTATTCAATAAAACTTCCATAGGATCAATTGCTGTTTGGGTTTGTTTTGGTGCTTGTTCACAAGCAGCCAAAAAAAACGTCAAAGCCAAAATAAAACTTAATTTCTTCATAACCATTGTTTTAATTCATTTATAAACTATAGTGCGAAAATACAAGATTTTGAGTTATTTTTATAGGTGTTTCTAAATTATGTTAAAATTTTAACACCACTTTTCCCAAAGACATCAGCTTGGATATCTTTTTTTGAAACAAGAATCAGTGCTATTGAAGTATCATTGATTTAGGGTAGTTTAGCTATCTTTGCCAAAATTTTTAAACGCATGTCGATAAACCTAAGTGAGCAGGAACAAGTGCGGCGGCAATCGCTGGCCGAGATGATTAAAATGGGCATAAATCCTTATCCGCAGGAAGCCTTTGAAGTAAATACCACAGCTGCAGAAATTCTGGAGAAATCTCCGGAGAATCCTGATAATTTTAAACATGTTAGTTTAGCTGGCCGGATTATGAGTCGCCGGATTATGGGTGCTGCTTCGTTTACTGAATTACAAGACAGCACGGGCAGGATTCAATTGTATTTCAAGCGCGACGATATCTGTCCGGGTGAGGATAAAAGTCTTTACAATATTGTTTTTAAACGCCTGCTGGATATTGGCGATATCATTGGTGTAGAAGGATTTGTTTTTACGACCCAAATGGGCGAAATCACGATTCATGTAACTGCCTTAAAGGTGCTTAGCAAATCACTCAGGCCGCTGCCAATTGTGAAAGAAAAAGACGGAAAAGTTTATGACGCCTTTACTGATCCCGAGCAGCGTTATCGGATGCGTTATGTGGATTTGATTGTTAATGAAGAAGTTAAAGAAACTTTCGTAAAACGTACAAAGGTAATCAACAGCATGCGCAACTTCTTTAATGCATACGGTTACCTGGAAGTTGAAACGCCCATCTTGCAACCCATTCCGGGTGGAGCTGCAGCAAGGCCTTTTATGACGCATCACAACGCTTTGGATATTCCGCTCTACCTGCGAATTGCCAACGAGTTGTATTTGAAACGTTTAATCGTAGGTGGTTTTGATGGTGTGTATGAGTTTGCCAAGGATTTCCGTAACGAAGGTATGGATCGTACCCACAACCCTGAGTTCACTGTATTAGAAATCTATGTAGCTTACAAAGACTACCGTTGGATGATGGACTTTACAGAATCTATGCTTGAGCGGGTAGTTCAGCAAACAACCGGAGGCACAACTGTTAAAGTAGGCGATAAAACAATCAGCTTTAAAAAACCATTTCCGCGCGTACCGATTTTGGAAGCCATCAAAACGCACACCGGATACGATGTTTCGGGTATGAACGAAAACCAGTTGCGCGAGCTCTGCCGCCAACTTGATATCGAAGTAGATGACAGCATGGGCAAGGGTAAGCTGATCGACGAGCTTTTCGGCGAACGCTGTGAATCACACTACATCCAGCCCACATTTATTACAGATTATCCCGTTGAAATGTCGCCACTTTGTAAGCGTCATCGCGACAATCATGAGCTCACAGAACGTTTTGAACTGATGATTAATGGCAAGGAAATTGCCAACGCCTACACCGAGCTTAACGATCCAATTGATCAACGCAAACGTTTTGAGGAACAATTAAAACTCTCTGAGCGTGGTGACGACGAAGCCATGTTTATCGATCAGGATTTTCTGCGGGCACTTGAATATGGGATGCCACCAACATCAGGCATGGGAATTGGTATCGACAGGTTGGTGATGCTGCTTACCGGACAAACCAGCATTCAGGAAGTGCTTTTCTTTCCGCAGATGCGACCTGAAAAAATCAAGAAAGTTTTGGACCCAAATGAATTGAAACGTTTTGGTATTCCGGAAGATTGGGGCAAGCTAATCCTGGAAACCGGCATCACAAGCCTGGAAATGCTAAAAAAGGAGAAATCAACAGGATTGTTACAAAAACTGAACGGTTTACGTAAAAAAAACAAACTCGACATACCAGCACTTCAGCTGCAAGAGCTGGAAAAATGGCTTTTCGCTGTTGCCAATAAATGATTTCGTGGAAGCCAGAAATCTTAAGGGTTATAAACATTTTCCTGTTTATAACCCTTTAATATTTACTTTAAATTCAGTCGTTATCTTATGTATTTTAGCTTTTCAAGTGAATCCATTTCTGTATTGCTTTAACCAGCTATTAAAATGATTAGTAAAAACATACCTCATCATCTTCTTCTTGCTGCCTTCTTGATGTTTAGTGTCTTTTCTGTTGAAGCACAAGCTCAAGTCACTTATTCTGGTAAACAAGCAAAGGCGAAACAGACTAATGAGAGATCAGCTCATTTTAATGGTAATGGTTTTGTACCGGCATGGTCGCTTACTCTAGCCGGCGGGCCTTCAATGTATTTTGGTGATATCCGTCAGTATAGGTTTTATCCAATTATGAATCACAGTAAAGAACTTAAATTTGGTGGTTCATTAATCCTTGAGCGAAGTGTGAGTCCAGTTTTTTCGCTCAGAGGACAAGGACTTTATAGTGGACTGGCAAGCGCAAGTCGTAAAAGAGACATGGACATAAATTCAGATTTAATAGAATTTAATCTGAGTACTGCCATCAATTTGAATAATCTTTTTGGTACTTACCGTTCCTCCCAAAAATGGGGTATTGATCTTTTAGTTGGAATTGGTCTTGTAAATTTCAACACAACTTTATACCAAACCAGTACTGGTAAAATTATTGCACAACGCGGTTTTGGAAGTGGATCAGGCATTGGCGGACGAACCGCTGAAGCATTAATAATGGGTGGTATTGAGCTTAAATTTGATATAAGCGAAAACTGGAGTATCAGGTTCGAAACCGCTAACAGAGCCCTTAATACTGATCTTTTTGAACATGTTTCCGGCGGATTTCACTACGACATTTATAACCATACAGCTTTGGGATTATCCTACAGACTTTCACGCTCAGGAAAAAGTATAAAAATGGTTCCTGAAGACGAGCCTGGATTATTAATTGTTGACCCGGATGCCAATGCTCCCTTGCAACCAGATCAGCAGTCGAACGAGGAAATGGTAAATTTTAACAGGGTAATTGATGTGCTTGATCTTGACTACAACCGTCAGGAATCAGTATCTTCAGAAAATGAAACGATTACCCCCCCAGTTGAGACCGAAATTGATGAAGAAATAAATTATGAACCGGAGCCAGTAAAAATTTACGGTATTGAGTATCGCGTGCAAATCAGAGCACGTTATGGGACAAAAATTTCGGTGGACTATCTGGTTAAAACTTATAACCTATCCGCTTATGAAATCAAGGAAGATTCATTCAACGGATACTATATCTATACTATTGGCTCTTATCCAACTTACGACGAAGCTGCCAGCCATCGCAATGCAATCCGCTCAAAACATAATATTTATGATGCTTTTGTAGTGGCCTTTAAAGATGGTGTGAGGCTGCAAAAACTTCCCTGATAAAACAGCTTAATTTTGATCTGCTGCTTGCTCCGTCTGTTTGTTTTTAGTTAATTCAAAAGTGTATAAAATAGCTTCAAGCTGCCTGAGGTAATCTCTTTTGTTTTTGCCCGGAGCGTAAACATATCCTTCAACTGTAACCAGGCGGCCATGCACTTCATCTACAACTGTATAAGCCAAAAAAGGACCAGCCATAAAATCGCCAACAACATACCACATGCCTCTGGTTTCAACAGCAAAGTCAGTAACAAAGGAAGCAATTGGTTTGCTCACAGGTAATACAAATTCTTTGTCGGTCGACATAAAGGATCCATCTACCGGACCGGGAATATGCTTCTGCAATAGGGAATCTCTAACATAGATAAGTCGTGAGGGGGATAAATCAGCAGTATCGGTATAGGGTTGTGAATAAATTATTAATCCGTGGCTAATATCAGCTAACTCTTTTCTAATCCACATGAAATTACCTTGGTTTTTGGCAACAAAAAACCCCTCAGGAATCAACATCTTGACACCCATTGTTTCTTCCACCTGACTAATCACCTTATAATCAGCAGTAGGTCGGTAAATATTCGTAAGGCGTTCACGTTCCGATTTATCGAAGAGTGCTAAAAAGCGCTCCTTCTTTTCATCAAAAGCATGGATCCATGAATCGGCATCCGGTGCGGTGATTTTAAAAACACGTTGAGGCTGAGCCCATAAATTAGTGCGCATTTCTGCTTTAGGCGTCTTAAGCTTTTTGTCATATTCTACCACTAAAATGTTACGATGCTTTTTAAACATCTCCGACAAATTGGCGATGGTGATATTGGCTATTCGATAGCGCGGCTCCGATTGTGGCAAACCATATTGATCCTGTCCAAAGTATGCGCGTATTGCTTCTCCTGCTTTGCCGTCCCACTGTTCCTTTGTTTGCGTAACAACAAGAATTTCAGATGTGGCCCCTACCGATCGGGGTGTGCGCGTTTCGGGTTGGGCACATGCCTGAACAAGCATCAGCAGCATTAAAATTGCTGACCAGTTAAAAAGCTTTTTCATTGCATTCCTTATTTAGTGATTACACAAATTTTACGACACTTTATTGAACCCTTGCCAACTTTGCATACAAAAAGGTTTAAAAAACTAACGTTTTGTGCAGCTATTATGGTATAAAGTCGCAGAAAAAACAACCTTAAAAATTGTTTTGGCTTAACTTATCTGCGTAATCTTGAGTTTTTGGCCAGGTTTTATGCGAGCCGTATTTCCCAGGCGGTTTAATTGTCTGATCTGCTCTACGGTAACCCCATCATATTCACGGGCAATATCCCAGAGCGTATCGCCACTGCGAACAGTGTGAATCAAAAACTTACCATCGCTTTCTGCTTTTTGAGCTGTATTTTCTGACTGAGGATAAACCCTAAGTTTTTGGCCGGGATGAATTGTTGAACCCTTGAGGTTATTCCATTCACGAAGATCTGTAACGCTGCACTGATATTTTTTAGCAATCAAACCCAGGTTTTCACCTGACCGAACTACGTGTGTGCTGGAAGTGACTGAGCGCATAACAGGTGTTTTTCCGGCCTGTGCCATCGGTGCCCCAGAGCTGTAAACTACCAGTTTTTGACCCGGACGAATCATAGTGCTGCGCAGATTGTTCCAGGCCATGAGTTGATTAACACTCACCCTGTACTTTTGCGCAATAAATCCCAGGTTTTCGCCACTTCTTACCACATGCAAGCTGCGATCGCTTACTTTTTTAATTTCCTCCAACAGTTTTTCCTTTTCTACTCCAGCCTTCGTTTTGTATGCATACAGCGTAGTTTCATTGTTCAGAAAAGCACCGATATATTCCATTGGCAGGCGCAACAAATAAGGATTTTCGGCAGAGGCCGGAATGATACCTTTTTTGTATTGTGGATTGAAAAACTCCAAATCCTGCAAGTCAACACCAAGCAATTCTTTGATCTGATCAAAAGAAAGCACTTCACAAACCGTAACAGTATCTGTTCCCTGCATAATCATTCCAGGATATTTAGGGTATATATTGTGTTCCGAAGCATAATTCATTACATAATTTACTGCAATAAAAGCTGGCACATAGCCACGGGTTTCGCGCGGAAGAAAAGGCCAAATAGCCCAATAATTCTTAAGTCCGCCAGCTCTACGGATAGCTCTGTTTACGTTTCCGGCGCCAGAGTTATATGCTGCAAGCACCAGAAGCCAATCATCGTAAATTCCATATAGGTCGAGCATATGCTGGCAAGCTGCTTCGGTAGCTTTTAACGGATCGTAGCGGTCGTCAACCAAAGAAGTAACTTTGAGATCGTACACCTTGCCCGTGCCATACATAAACTGCCATAGTCCTTTGGCTCCCATACGTGATCCAGCAGTTGGATTTAAAGCCGACTCCACAACAGCCAGGTGTTTCATTTCCAGTGGAATATCATATCGATCAAGCATTTCTTCAAACATCGGATAATACACATGCGACAGTCCCAAAACACGACTTGTCAATTCTCTTTTCTTTACGGCATAAAGCTCGATAAAGGATTTCACATGCTTGTTATAGGTAAGATCAATTGGTGTTTCACGATTGAGTAAGGCAATTCGCTGCTCATAAATACTATCTGCAAAGCTGGGAGTTTCCGGCGATTTATGCCCGTACAAATTTAAAGTAGCACTATCCATAAACATAAGGCTATCGCCAAAATAGCGAATGCGATACAGGCTGTCGAGCATTTTAACGATAGGTGAATCTTCAACAATTCCCTGACCACTGTTTTGGGCTGATGCTTCTGCTTCCGAAAGCATCATCACACTGTCGGCAACCATCAGGCTGTCGGGTAAAACTACACTCGAATCACGCAGCACCTGCTCGATCTCTGATTGAGCCTTAGCATAGTATTGAAATGAAACTAATAATAAAACTATCAGGCTATTTTTAAGCATAAATTCCTGTATTTTGAGTAAATAATAAGTGCAAAACTAAGGTGCCTGGTGACAAATGATGTTTTAAAAAACGAAAAATAATGAACAGCCTGCTGTTGAGTAAATCAAACAAGGGTTGTTACAAACAAACGGCACCAACCTGGGTATTTTTCTCGCCCATCTATTTGGAATCTTTCTCTTCGTTTGGTTTTTTCTCGTCCTCACCACTAATGCCGTCTTTAAATTCTTTCACACCACGACCCATTCCACGCATCAGCTCAGGAATTTTTTTGCCACCAAAAAGCAACAAAACAACCAATACGATGATCAGAATCTGCCATCCGCCAATCATTCCTAATAATATGGATAAATTCATAGGTTGAATTTTTTAAAAAATGCTGCCTACAAAAGTACATGAAAAAATTTAAACCGAATAGGAAACAAAATTTTCCATCTTCATCAAAACTTCTTAGAGCAGCGTTTTGCCAAATAAGGCTTCCAACGATCAAATTTCCTTATTATTTCATATGCAAAGGCTAATAAATAAGCAATATTTTTACCTTTGGCAAGCAAATAAATTTTAGATCAAACGATGAAACACTTCTTACGATTATTTTTATTGTGTGGCTTGCTAATGCCATTTACCCTTGCCGCACAGGAGAAAAAACCAGCAGACTGGCGCCAGTTGCATTACCTCTCCGAAGAGGAAATGTCGCTTCCGGTTACGAATCACCTTACTTTTACCGAGACTGACCCACCCGAAGGTGACGTGCGCATGGTTGCTGAATATGAACCCATGCAATCCGTTTTGATTCGCTATCCCTTTGGCATTCCTTACAGTGTAATTGCCGAAATGGCCGGGGATATTAATGTAGTTACGCTCGTAAATAGCTCATCACAAGCCAATCAGGTGTTGAATCTTTACGAACAAAACAATGTAAATACCGATAACTGCACCTTTATCATTACCCAAACCGACTCCTATTGGACACGTGATTACGGCCCCTGGTTTGTTTTTGACGGCAACAAAGCGCCCGGCATTGTTGATTTTCCTTACGACAGACCACGACCAAACGACAATAACGTTCCGGCTGCTGTTGCTGCTGATTTGGGAATTAATCTCTTTGGAATGAACCTGACCCACACAGGCGGCAATATGATGGTTGATGCCACAGCGATGGCAGCCTCAACGGATTTGGTTTACGATGAAAACAACCTCACGCCACAGCAGGTTGCAGATAAGGTGGAAGATTACCTGGGTGTAATACGTTATGATGTAACTATTGATCCGCTGGGCGATTATATCAAACATATCGATTGCTGGGGAAAATATCTTTCTCCTGATAAAATTCTGATCGGTCAGGTACCTCAAGCCGATCCGCGCTACAGCGATTATGAATCAGTGGCTAATTATTTTGCAACCACTCCTTGTGTTTATGGATATCCTTATGAAGTTTATCGTGTTTATACACCTGGTGGAAGCCAGACCACACCTTATACAAACTCACTTATCCTGAATAACAAAGTCCTTGTGCCATTAAGTGGCAATCAGTGGGACGATGAAGCCATCGCGGTGTATGAAGAAGCCATGCCCGGATACGAAATTGTGCCGGTTGTTTGGAGCAGCTGGTACAACACTGATGCCATTCATTGCCGAACCAGAGGCATTGCCGATTTGGAAATGTTGTATGTTGATCACCGGCCTTTGTATGACGAAGTGGAATATGCCGAAAATTATACCCTGAGCAGTAAGATTATTGCCTATTCAGGAGAAGCATTGGTGAGTGATTCATTATTGGTTTTTTACAGCATCAATGGAGGAGATTATAATACCACAAACTTTACTGTAGATGGAAACGAAGAGGATTTGTTTCATGCTACTATCAGCGGATTTGAAGTTGGAGATACCATTCGTTACTATGTTTTTGCCAAAGATGAAACCGGCCGCCGCCTGAAACAACCCATCATGGGCGATCTCGATCCACATGAGTTTGTTGTGGGCGAGCAAAGCTTCACCGATCTTACCTTTATGCCGGATACGCTTGTTTACAATTATGAATATGAACAAGTTATGACGCTCATGAATCCTACCTCCGATGCTGTGATACTAAGCAGTCTGGAACACGAAGGCATGTTTGAATTTTACGATATCCCTGAACTTCCCTTTGAACTTCCTGCGGGAACCTCCCTTGAAATAAGGGTTATTCTAATCCCTGGTGTGATGCTGGATCCTATCGTATATTATGAAACGCAAATTGATATTGTTACGAATTTGAATACCTATTCAATGCCAGTAAAAATAAATTTGGATTTGCTAAGCGGACTTGATCAAAGCAAAACTTTGACATTTAGTGTATATCCAAACCCGTTCAGTGACAAGTTGTTTATTCAAACAGAAAACACTAATGATGAGGGAGTTGATCTTACAATTCGTGATCTTACAGGCCGTTTGATAGTTATAGAACGTATTGAAAACGCAAACGCAAACAGTTTTGAAATTGAGCTGCCTGAAAATCTTGATAAGGGCTTGTATTTTATAACGATCAGCAATACAAACCAGCAGCAAATCATCAAAGTAATCAAGCAATAAAACAAATTTGAAATGATACAAGAAGTCCTGCTCAGCAATGGGCAGGGCTTTTTTTATACTAAAATCTGACTGAGGTAAATCGCTGCTCCAAAAGCAATTATAGCAATCCAAAACATCACATTGGTCGAAAGGTCATCTTTTTCGGGATCGTAATCAAAAGGAGATTTTTCTGACATCAGGCTATAATTTTAAAGGTCAAAAATAAACAATCTATTCTGAATACACCTCAATCATTTGAATAATGGCGTGCTGGCAGGCCGGACAAAACTCCTCTCCCTTGAAAGTATGCATCAGGCAATCGATCATCGGGCGGTACATCCCTTTAGCCACATAACCGCCGCCTTCATAACCGCCTAAAACCGTTTTCATGCTATCAACAGCCGGCGTGGGAATTGGTGTGAGCGTATCCATTAATGATTTCCATTTGCTATCAAAATCAACCAAGGTGGTGAGGTTAGGTTCCCAGGGTTCCACTTTCAGGTTATAGAATTCGGAATAAGCCGTTGAGCTGTCGAAATACTCATCGCCAAGGCCGGCAAAAGAATGACCAAACTCATGCACAATCACCTTGGACGACAGTTGATTACCAGCAGAACTCAAACCATAATAATTATAAATTCCTCCACCACCATATTTGGTTGTATTGGCCAGGATATAAATCTGATCGTAAGGCACTTGTCCGGCCAGGTCGCGGATGCTGCGGTTATCGTAACTCATGCAATAGCGTTCGGAGTCGAAGGTGTAAAAACTCGATCCAAGTGCTGTTTGAGGCCAAAAATCCTCGGCAGGAACAGGTATTCCGGATTCATCCGAAGGAGCCAACACCGCACGAACCCTGAATTTATCCTTTAAAGATTTGAAAGGTTCAAACTGGAAAATACTCTCCGCAAAAAATTGGGCATCCTCCACAAATTCACCCAGCTCCTCCATGGTATAACCATCCGGTAGCACCACGATATCAACCACTTCAGCCGGTTCGCCATCACCCCATACGTTCATCACAGGCCATTTAGTTTTTGGTGCAGGCTTAATGAAATAATTTTCCGGATCAAGCATTATGCTAAATACTTCTTCCCAATTTCCTTCAAAAGCGCGTGTTAACAGCCTAATTTGAACGGGTTTCTTTGGATAAGGCATAACAACAGTTTCCGGAAAACTTCTTACGGTTTCTCTTGCCTCAGTTGTGGTTTGCCATTCGCTGTACAAACTGCCATATCCTCTCGAATACAACACGGAATCTGTTGCCGCATCGCGCATTTCCACCCAGTGTTTGCCATAACCCAACGGATCAATCAATAAATTTTGGGAGCCTGCCCATTCAGCCTGCTCATACCAGTTTTCGAGTGCGATCCATTCATTTTCAAAATTGCCTGAACGGATGTAATCCATACGCAAACTTTTATTGTGAAACGTGCTGTCGAACTGGGCAGTTAACTGTAATAACAGTCCTAAAAAACTAATTGTTAAGAGAATCCTTTTCATTTTGTTTAACTTTGGAAAGTAAAATTACAGAAAATTGTAACTTCTTCAAAAGGGCTGCGTCCAATTGACTGAAACATGGAGCAGGAAGATCAAATCATCATTCGTAAAGTTTTGGCCGGCGAAACCGCTGTCTATGGTGTTTTGGTCGAAAAATATCAGGATATGGTCATGAATATTGCTTATCAGGTTTTGCGCCAACGTGAGGAAGCCGAAGATCTGGCTCAGAACAGTTTTGTAAAAGCTTTCGAAAAACTCAATACTTTTAAAGGGGAATCAAAATTTTCGACCTGGCTCTATCGTATCGTTTGGCACATGGCCATTTCGCAACATCGCAAACTGCATAATAGGCTTAACAGCAATACGTTTTATTTGAATGAAGATAATTTCTCAATTTCTGATGATGCAATCGTGGAAGCCACCGACCGCGAAGAAGCTTTGGCAAAACTGGAAAAAGCCATGCAAAAACTGGAAACAGGTGAGCGTACGATACTAATCATGTTTTACAAACAACAGCTTAAGGTGCACGAAATTGCAGAAATAAGCGGACTCAGCCAGTCGCATGTAAAAGTGAAACTCTTCAGAAGCCGCAAAAAACTGGCTCAGCATTTTGAAACAACAACACAAGCTATTCATCTCGAAACCAATACACCATGAAACAAAATAAATTCACAGTCGATAACCTCTTGCGTGAGCTGCCCGACGAAAAAGTTAGCGCTGGCTTTAAAGCAAATGTGATGCATCAGATCGCTGGTCTTCCGCAAACTGCCCCGGCAAAAAACCAATTGCTACCCGAGCGTTATTTGTTGTTTTTTAGTCTTTTAGTAGGATCACTAACACTTATCTTGCTGGCCGATTTTGAATTTATTATTCAGTATTTACTGCAATTTGTCCAATTTTTTGGATCTTGGATTCAAACCGAACAAAAAGCACTCCCCGCGTTTTTAGAACTGATCGGAAATCTTCCGGCAATCAGTTTAGCCATCATTCCGGCAATATTGGCACTTTTTGCCTTTGAACGCCTGATGCATGCACGCTTTTTCAGCAAAAGTGCCAGTCTGATTTAGAATTTGCAATTTCATTTTGCCCTTCAAAAATCATACTTTCGCCTCAAAAAATGATTCCTATAGCCATTGTTTCCCTACTGGAAGAATTATTAAAATCACACACTGGCAACAAAGCCCTGATTGAGCAAACACAAGCCGTTGGTGGTGGGTCAATCAATGCCGCCTACCGAATACGTTATGCCGGACAGGATTACTTTTTGAAATATAATCAAGCCAGGCGTTTTCCCAAAATGTTTGAGTTGGAAGCACAAGGCCTGAATTTACTGGCAAACAGCAAAAAAATTTGCCTTCCTGAAGTCATTGGAAAGGGCGAAGCAGGTCAAACTGCCTTTTTATTGCTGGAACACATCGAAGCAGGCTATCCCGATAATAATTTTTGGGAAGTCTTTGGTAATGAACTTGCTGATTTACATAGCGAAACAAATGAAACTTTTGGCCTTGATCAAGATAATTACATTGGTTCGCTGCCACAAAGCAATACGCCAGCAACAAACTGGAGTGAATTTTTTATAACTCAACGGCTAAACCCACAACTAAACCTTGCAGCTAAGAAAGGTCTGGTGAACACTAAAATTTTAAACCACTTTGAAAAATTGTATGCCAAACTTCCAGCGTTATTTCCGGATGAATTACCAGCCCTGCTTCACGGCGATTTATGGAGTGGCAATTTTTTATGTGATGTGCAAAAAAAACCCGTCCTGATTGATCCGGCAGTTTATTACGGCCATCGCGAAATGGATCTGGCCATGAGCAAGCTTTTTGGCGGTTTCGGCCCAAGGTTTTATGAGGCATATCATGCAGCTTATCCACTTGAAACAGGCTGGCAGGAACGTGTTGATCTTTGCAATCTCTATCCGATCCTGGTGCATGTGAATTTATTTGGCGGCAGCTATGTTGGTCAGCTGCAATCCTGCCTGCGCAGATTTGTATAAGTACAGGATCAAAAGCTTCTTTTTTCCTGAAAAAAACGTAATTTTGCGCCCCTGAAACGCTCATTTTCAAGCCAAACTTTAATCTACAACCTACATGGAAGTTCCTGAAAAAGACAAAAAATCGCTCAACTTCATCGAAACCATTATCGAGGAGGATATCCAAACCCAAAAAAATGATGCCCGTGTGCATACCCGTTTCCCTCCCGAACCTAATGGTTACCTGCATATTGGCCACGCTAAATCCATCTGCCTGAACTTCGGCCTGGCCAAAAAATACAATGGAAAATGCAACCTGCGTTTCGATGACACCAATCCCACTAAAGAGGAAATGGAGTATGTGGATTCCATCAAGGAAGATGTGCAATGGCTTGGCTTTGAATGGAATGAAGAACCATTCTTTGCTTCTGATTATTTCGATCAGCTTTTTGAATGGGCTATCCTGCTCATCAAAAAAGGCAAAGCCTATGTGGACGATCAACCTCAGGAATTGATCAGTCAGCAGCGCGGCACACCTACCCGTCCGGGCATCGAAAGTCCGTTCAGAAACCGTTCGGTTGAAGAGAACCTCGAACTTTTTGAGGCCATGAAAAGAGGTGAGTTTCCCAATGGATCCAAGGTTTTGAGAGCTAAAATCGACATGGCTTCGCCCAATATGCATATGCGCGATCCGGTGATGTATCGCATCCTGCATGCCGATCACCATCGCACAGGCAACAAATGGAGCATTTATCCCATGTACGACTATGCTCATGGGCAGTCAGACTACCTGGAAGGCATCACCCATTCGCTTTGTACACTCGAATTTGAAGTACACCGGCCATTGTACGCCTGGTTTCTCAATCAAATCATCGAAGAAGGAACCTACAGGCCACGACAGATCGAGTTTGCCCGACTCAACCTGAGCTATACGGTGATGAGCAAACGCAAACTGCTCGATCTGGTGAAAAATGGCGTTGTAAACGGCTGGGACGATCCCCGCATGCCCACTATTGCCGGTCTGCGCCGCAGGGGCTATACTCCGGCTTCCATCAGAGCCTTTGCCGATCGCATCGGGGTAGCCAAAAGAGATAATACGATTGATGTGGGATTGTTGGAATTCAGCGTACGCGAAGACCTGAACAAAATTGCACCTCGTGTGATGGCAGTGATTGATCCGGTTAAACTGGTTATCACCAATTATCCTGAAAATCAAACAGAAACCATCGAATTGATTAACAACCCGGAAGATCCGGAAGCCGGAAGCCGTGAAATTCCATTTGGACGCGAACTATATATCGAAAGAGATGATTTCATGATCGATCCGCCAAAGAAGTTTTTCCGCTTGGCACCCGCCAGAGAAGTACGCCTCAAAGGCGCCTATGTGATTCATTGCGACAGCTACGAAACCGATGAAAACGGCGAGGTAAAAACCATTTTCTGCTCCTACGATCCCGAAACCAAAAGTGTTACAGGCAGCAAGCAACCCAAAGTGAAGGGAACGCTACATTGGGTGGAAGCCAAAACAGCTCTGGATGCAGAAGTTAGGCTTTATGACAGGCTGTTTAATGATGAAGACCCGGCAGGGCATAAGGATAAGGACTTTATGGAATTTTTAAATCCGGATTCTTTACAGATCAAAACAGCCTGCAAACTGGAGCCCATGCTGGCAGATGTTACGGCAGGCGAAAAATTCCAGTTTCAGCGCGTTGGATATTTTTGTGTGGACAAGGACAGCATGCCCGGCCATTTGATTTTCAACCGCACTGTGCCTTTGAGAGACAACTGGTCAAAAATGAATAATTAAAGCGCAGGAAACCGAAATTTTTTAAAAACATAAATAGATTAGCTAAGAAATTGTTAATTTTGCGGCCTCATTGCCCGATGGTGTAATTGGCAACACGTCTGACTCTGGATCAGAAGAGTTCAGGTTCGAGACCTGATCGGGCAA
>Ga0100391_1000463_pt1 | contig 47662 bp, 29 predicted proteins | sample CryGeymeta201515_FD_81541 | JGI IMG/M metagenome (GOLD analysis project Ga0100391, IMG submission 81541) | Groundwater microbial communities from Crystal Geyser aquifers in Utah, USA - Crystal Geyser metaG 2015-15 | ecosystem: Environmental > Aquatic > Deep subsurface > Groundwater | place: USA...
AACATTAAATGACAAATTTGGTCACATGTCACATAGTGTTTAACAGGGTAAAAAAATGTTTAGGTGGCACTGCATGTGTACTAGTTAAATGTCAAGAATCCCTTAAACGTTAACATTCAGCCATTGTTAACAGTCAGCAGCACTCTAGTACTAGCTCTAGTAGCTAGAGTAGTAGTAGCTAGTACCAGTAGCTAGTAGTATTATCTCTCTACTAGCTAGACTACTAGTAGGTACCAGGTACTGTACATGTTATAGAACGCATGACTGACAGGCGAGAATCTGCCAGCAACTTCGAAGGTACTCCGTAAAGGAAAACATGCTGATGGAAGCCTACCTTGCCTGTGGCCGTTAAATAAGCGTGTGGTACATTTCTACAGGAGTTCTACAGGAGACAGGCTTACTCGTTGGCGATAGTGAACAGTACAAGAGTCCATATATCATGGAAAATAACCCAAATAACACTCTATTTTTAAGCAAAGGAAGGAGGCATTAAAGGCTACTTGCATCCTTGTTATTGCCTTTCAATCTTTTCATTGTTCGTTTAGGAGTAATAGTCCTTGTACTTGCATTTCTGTACAGTCCATACTTAGTGAGCAACGGGTGTTTAAGTAGAGAGGTCACATTTTTGTGCTCTTTTAATGCTCTGTATTGTCTTAACTTCCCTTTCTTCCAACTATTGTTATATATGAATAGAAAGACAATTTTAGAAGGATTAAAGACATCTATCTTGTGTTTAATGATATCTAAAAATTAATAATGAAAAGATCCGTTGAACCCTACATCAGCATGCTTTTGATTACGGAGGGAGTACTAGACTAGAGACCTAGACCTACTGCAAAGCTGGAGTGGAACTTCAGTGACTCCGAAAATTGTTTCTCATTGAACAATCGCCGTCGAAACGAAGTATCACTATACAATTTAATTCAAGGCAACGACTTTCTGATGATTAAAAAGTGTCTGGGTCAACATTATTGTCTTCATTATAAAACGAACGCGGGGGACACTAGACATAAAATCCTGATAGTGCGGTCTATAAACGTCAAAACCATGGCGCCGACAGCGCATCTTTGACTTTGTACCACTTTCTTCGTAATGCAGGCTTCCGGTGAGTGATCATTTGACAAGGGTGCTCGCCCCAACATGGTCGCTTTCCTAGAACAGGAGATATGGGCAGTCACGAACCCAAACCATTTAAAAATGGCGATTTTCTCCATCTTTTGCCATTGTATCCAAAAGCGCCCACTGTTGCCAATAAAAATATATCTTTGACTAAAAATGCTGAGCATTATCTCTTCGCAATGTTGTTGCCGTGTGAATAGCTTTGCTGAAGGTTTTATCGTCATCGATGGTAGCGTTTTCTTGTAAGAATGAAGGCTTAGAGAACGACCTTCAAAATCTCTATTGCTTACAGTTTGCTGACATATAGCCACCCCAAAAATTTTTTGATAAAAAGCTTAGCTGTTGGTTGACAATGCGTACTATACACGATAACCATCGCAAAGGCCTTCAGGAATATCCATATCGTCGAAAGCGTAGACACGGAAGACGTAGTCAATTGTCATGAGAAGAGCCGAGGCTAGAATGATACCACCGATGCAAAAAGCAATGTAGGAATTGCGCTCAAAATTTCTACCGTTAGCGGACTTGGCTTGTCGTGCTTGTCGCATCACCCTGTTTCCAAAGAGCGAGGCGAAAAATCCAACCGTGACACACACCAGTGCGTAATCATAAAGAATCAAGTCAAAGACGAGAAATGAAGTGACGGATGCCACACTTGTAAACAGAATCATGGCACTGGATGTAGCACTGACCACGCCCGGATGGACACCCATTGCTAACATTAATGGAACGGTAATCATGCCTCCTCCGATACCAAAAATACCTGCGAATGTTCCGGCACAAACAAATAGAGCAGGGTAAATAAGAGCACTGCGACTGTCCCATTTGATATCACCGTGCACGTAGTCAAAGCGAACAATCTCTTTCATTTCGTGGCGATTGACTAAATACGTTTGCGCCGCCCAAGCCGATGCTACCAAGAATGCAACCATAATAACGTGAACAACCCAAAAGGCCACCGAACCACATTGAATGCCCCAGGGACTTGGAAAGGCACCGCCACCTATCATAATGTTCAAAAACATGAGAATGCTAAACATCAAGCACAAGGCAACAATCTTGGATCGGGGTGTATATTTTTCTTGTTCCATGAGTCCAGATCTCATGGTAACAAAATCAGGGTTCAAAATCAGAATCTGTTGTTTCTCTTCAGCTCCCATTTGGCGGGGCGTCGAGGTTTCCGATAGTGATTTTTGTAACTTGAGCATATCGTCACCATCCAATTCAAACGAAAGACCATTGTCCAGAGTATCACCAAGTGTTGTATTCTCATTATTTTCGCATGCCATGTTACTCAAATCGTCGTCATCTGCCTTGACGGAATACGGTATGAAAGTGGCCGACGGTCCTATGGGACTCACTGATCCAGCTCCAAAATATTGACTATTGGGATCATCGCGGTCTGGCTTGGCTACAGTAGGAAGAAGGACGGATGGATGCTTGCTGCTTTTGACTTCTTGTGGTGAAAGGGGTAGCTGGTGCACTTCCGTATGAAAATGAGCCGCTTCCATCGAGTGGTTGGCCTTGAGCTTACGAATGTATCGTGTCTCGGCATCGTGCATGCGCTTTGCCTTCGCCAGCGTTGAGTGCGCGCTCACACTTAAAAGCAGCACCAGCAGAACAATCAAAACCTTTTCGCTCATGACTCGATGCAGTAAAACACCGCACAAGGCACCAATCAACGTCAGAGGTTCTGTCACCAGTACTAAATCCCAATCAATTATGGGTCGATCAGCCAAGGGATGACGGCGTTGAGAATTCATATAGGTACTGGCAATACTTCCACCCATAACAGTAACGGCGCCCAAAGGAATAGCAATCTTGGGTGTCAAACCGGCCACCAGGATGTAAACGGGCACCACAATCCCGCCTCCACCAATCCCACCCGAGGCTCCCAACGTTAGTCCCATGCTGGCGATCAAAAAAGCAGCCACATCTCTGCTACTGAGAGGCAACAACCGTGGTGGTCCAGGATCTTCTTGGAACGCATAAAAGTCATCGTCAATAATAACAACGGGCATTTCGGTGGGAAAAGACGTAGGTGTAAAGGTAGGTTCGACTGTGACGTAATCATCGTGATAATGGTAGTAGTCATCTTGTTGTTGCTCCTGCGCATCGCCTTCATTCAGATCATCGTCATTTGCTTCTTCTTCCTCTTCTTGTTGTTGTTCATTTTCATCCTGCTGTTCATTTTCATTCTCTTCTCCGTCTTCATTCTGCTGCTGCTCATCTTCATTATCTCCTTCTTCATCGTCGTCTTGCTGCTGTTCCTCCTGGTCGCCATTGTTGTCCTCTCCTTCTTGGTCTTCCATCCTCCGTCTCTTCGGCTGACTATCGTTTTTGAATTGATGGGATGTTGATGTCATTTCATGCAACAAATACTTGGATGCCGAATAAGCATCATAGTTTATCTCAAGGGGGGTGCCCGAAGAACAAGTTGGTTTGGATCGTAATATTTGGCCTAATCTGGTATTTGGAAAATGATTTTGAACAACAATTGTGGCCACCAAAATTGCAAGCAAAGCAGTGCAGATGCTTCCAAATATGACTTTGACCCGTCGAACTTGAAATTGTTGTTGACTTTGCTCTCTCGTTTGAGCAGGAGAACGGTAACGTTTGGTAGTACATCTGCTACCAAATAATGAAGTTGCTCCATTCATGTCATTGGAACTACACCTCTTGATACCAGAAAGTGCTTCTTGTTGTGTTCGGGTGGTTGAAGGGGTAAGAGGCATAGTTAAGTCCATTTTGATCAGCTTGGAAGTTGAGATGTAGAGTAGTAATTATTTTGTATCGTTGGAGTTTTTTTGGGTAGAGTACAAAGAAGCATTGAAGAGATTTACGTCAAGTTCGTTGCTACTAGTCTACCGGTATGTTGGTAGTTGAAGCCTTGTGTGATATTTTGAAAATCTCTTCATTCGGAAGGCCAACAACAAGAAGAGAAACGGCATGTTGGCTCTTTGGAACCGATGTGCATCCAAGTAGCGCAGGCTGGCAAAACAGGTGGTCATTATTTCATTTTGATTTTCTTTACTTCTTCTTTGTATCAATAGTACTACTAGTCTAGTCTACTACAGTACCGGTACCAGGTACTAGCTGTCTTGAAGGTAAAACTAGACTACTCAATACAATTTTATAAACGCGACGACGTAGACAATTAATAATGATACCAATACATTATCCTTTACTCAATGTAGTATTAGTAAGCTAAATAGGAATGAAAAGACAAAACAGTGTTGGTGGTATTTACGGGAAGCTGACTTTATTTGGATACCGAAAAAAGATTTCAAGTTCTCTGTTGCGCCGTTTCATTGCTACTTGAGCATTGGCACTTGCAAACTCATGCTCACTTGACGACTTCCTTTTTTAGAAATTCAAAAGCAATGAACGAGGACACGAGGGGTCATGTTCATACAATAGTACGTCCACTCTATTCTCTAACTGGGTAGCATCATTAGCCGCTGATAGCCTCCAATACCACGTTTTCGCAGACAATGACAGCGCAGCACACAGCGCTACTGGGGGCGACAAAAATCACGGCCAACGCATCGATCACATTTATGATACGCAGAGTCTTGAATACAAGAGGTCCTACAAATACAGCACAAAAACTGGCTGGTGCATAGAGCGAGCAATGTGATTGCAACATGGCTTGCAGAAATGGATGCAGAAACAGTCATATTTCTCTCTTTTTAAACAAGCCCAGCTAAGCACGCGAACTAACGACACTTGTATGTACTAAGCAAAAACAATATGAATTTATTCTACAGAGCTTTCACGCTTGTACAGAAAATGCTTCCTTGACCTGCTCGCGTAGAATTCGTCGCAAGATCTTACCACTTGCGCTCTTGGGGATCGCATCCGTAAAGACAACGCCGCCTTCCAATCGTTTGTAGGGTGCTACGCGCTCTTTGAGCCATTCCTTTATATCATCTTCTGTTGTCGCTTGAGCTTTTTCACTGTCCCCCAAAACAACGTAGGCTCGTGGTAGTTCTCCAGCTTCATCGTCGGGAATTTGAATGACAGCAACATCATTGACAGATTCGTGAGTTAATAAGAGCGCTTCGAGTTCTGCTGGTGCTACTTGGAAGCCTCTCACTTTGATCAATTCTTTGATGCGGTCTGTAATGAAAAAATAGCCATCTTCGTCGTAATGTGCCACATCACCTGTACGCAACCATCCACTGTGGCTCAAACATTCGGCTGTCTTGTCGTGATCATCTAAATATCCCATCATAACCTGAGGTCCTTTGATCAAGAGCTCACCATCTTCGTTGGGACCTAGTGACTGTCCCTTGTCGCCCACAATTTTGCCAAAGGTATTAGGCACAAGGGGTCCGACACTCCCAGGTTTCGTATTGGAATCAGAATTCAACAGTCCGAGTGGACTTAGCTCGGACATGCCCCATCCCTGTTTAACACAAAGTCCAGGCAGTCGCTTTTTGACGGCAGCTTCAACTTCAAGACTCAGAGGAGCCGCCGCACTTATGATGGTTTTGATAGAAGAGAGATCGTATTTGTCAATAACGGGATGTTTGGCTAACCCTAGACAAATGGGGGGCACCAAATGCGTTCGTGCTGGTCTGTGTTCTTGTACAACATTACAAAATTCTTCCAAGTCAAAGCGTTGGGAGGATGTTATGAGTTCATGGCCTCTCCAGGCACAGTGCAGCATGGAAAGCGTGAAGGCGTAAATATGGAAAAAGGGAAGTGGTGAAATTAATTTTTCGTGCTGCAGTAGAGACGAATGAAATGTGTGTGAGTTGATAGAGTTTGTCTCGGTGGACGATGATGACAAAGTCTCATGCAGTCCCAAACAAAAAATGATAACAATTTCATGACCTGAGGAAAGGATATGTTTTCAACTTCATGAAACTGATGCAAATTGATGACAATATTGGAGTGTGTCAAGCACACTCCCTTTGGAGCCCCCGTGGTGCCACTGCTATAGGGCAGCAAATACGGATGCAGCCTGGTATTAGGGTGCATTCCTTGGTGCGTTTCAGTCACACGCTTGTCGGGATTGGTAAGTAAATCTTGCAGCACCATTGTTCCTTCGGGAATGGCTTCGCCGTGATCGTTGATGACAACGATTTGTGTAATATTAGGACAGTCTTTCACGGATTCCAATGCCACGTCCAATTTGGAAGTGTGCACAAACATGACCGAAGATCGACTTTTTTGCAGTACCATTGAAACCTCATCTCGCGTGTACATGGGATTAATGGGGGTCAACTTGGCGCCACACAACGACACTGCCAAGGACACAGGCAGAAAATCCACGTGATTGGGACAGTACAGAGCCACACAAGAGTCTTCCTGGATTTTAAAGTCCTCCGCCAAAACAGCGGCAACTTGAGTAGTGATATCGTAATAGTCGTCAAAAGTGCGCGTCAGTCCAGTGGCTGTATCCCTGATTGCAGTCTGTTGACCCAAATGTCCCTCGGCTGGATTGAACTTTGTCCAATGCTGCATGACAAATTCTGCCACCGCTGGATAAGGACCGGGAGAAACATCCGGGTACGGACTGTACACAAGGTTTAGATCACAGTGGTCCGCGAATTTATTGGTATTGGAGGGGTCGAAATCGCGTTGGGAAGTGGAGGAAAAGTCGTGTGAAAGAAGTGATGATTTGGAGTGTTTCTTGTTGAATTGTGATAATATTCGAGGATCGGCGCGTTTAGTAAGCCTGCAGGCGGAAAATGAGACCTTGGATGCCATCATATTTGGGGAGGAGCTGAGGACTGTATAGATGGCGGCCTATGCAATGAGTAGTGTGTTGTTTGATCAGGCTCGTCTTGCTGTTTGCTGTGCGCTATTATAAGCGAGAATTGTAATGTATTGAAGTTCATCAGTCTTCATTCTTCATGTCATGCAGTATTCGGTGTCATCTCAAGGAAAGTTGTCAATTAATTATTATTTCAAAAATTAAGATACTGGGCCGACGTGACTGTACGGTAAACGTGACTGAAACTAGACTACCAGCCAACACAATCATTGTATGTGATTCGAATTGTTGCACGGCAGTGGAGTGGTCTTTTGAGCTGGAGAAAATCAAATTCGCCTTGTGCAGGTCTGGCTACAATGCCAACAAACGATCTTGCTACAGAGAAGCGCCGAGTTACAAGTGCTAAAAAAAGAGAAGTGTGGTCATCAGTGGTGTACTGTACAGGATTAGGGCTATTAGATGGCATTAGGCGGAGAACTAATGTATTACTAAAAGTAGTGCGCAAAATTAAAAAAATTCAGCTCGTCGCAAAGCATAATATGGCCTGTTCCCTTGTCAAGTCAGAGAGTTGCGTATTTTAAAAGAGTCCATGCAGCTCAGACAAGTGATTCAATTCTTGCTACTCAGTGGCAGAATGGGCATGCTAGCACCACCACCTTTACTGCTGCATCGCTTAAATTTCCGGGATGCTCTCCTTCTGAGTGTTGGTCGACGAATCCTTGAGGACGACACTACCGTCGATGAACGCCGAGTCGACCAGGAAGCCAGGTCCATGTGCACTTGCGTATTCACGTCAATCCAGGAATCGTTCAAAAGGTTGTGACTGGATCGATTAGCGCTTTCACGCCACAAACGCCAGAGATCAGATCTCCTGCTGGCATTTGTTTCATGGTCCATAGTGTTGTCGTGTCTTTGTTCCATGGTAAGGTTTGCCATATTTTATTGTTCTGGTGTTCGTGTGTGTGTAGGGGGGTAACTTTGTGAGACGATCTTTAAATTAAGCGCACTGTCTTCACAAGCAAGAATGAGCAAGAACCGTGGAATCTTGTTTAGTCCTGGAATGTTGAGTCATGCATGCACTGAATAGAATAATGTTTAAGGTACGACAACAAAGCTTTGTTGCTATTAACAACAGTTCACACTTGAAGAAAAACTGTATTTGAGTTGAAAATTAGTCTCAGTCATTAGAGCAACAAAGCGGCTTTGCCTGACAGCGTAGGATGGCATAGAGTAGTATTGTGCACCAATGCCAACTTGCCACCCATGGTACGATTGATATCTGGTTGCAAGACCAAAGACCTACTAAATTCTCGAGTAGACGGTAAACAATGGGCAACGAGACCTACTAAATTCTCGAGTAGACGGTAAACAATGGGCAATGGATGAAAAATGTCGCATTATCATATACTCGTACAGTATATTATTATTATCACATTAGGTAATTTGAGTTATTACGTAGTTTTTATTATTTCTGGTCAATGCGCTGCCACCTTCAAGCTGACAATAGTTTAATATAAATAATACCTGTCTCCCCTCTAGTTTGTAGAGTAAGTACCTGTCACCGATTACTACCAGGTACTGATCACAAATACTACACAATATTCGAAAAATTAAAAAATATGACTACTAATGGCATACGAGAGCGCGCCCAAGAGTGCCAGACCGATTCCCAGAATGTTTAGTCTCGTAAAGCGATCGTTGTCAAACATGTAGTGTCCCGAGATAATAATAGATAACCGCCGTACAGCATCGCAGGCGCCGTAGGTGACGGGTTGTACCAGCCTCACAAACATGAAAGAATAGAGATACTCCAAATGATAAGATGCAAACGCCATAATAGTTAACCATGCAGGTGGAAGTCGTTGTTGGGTAGCATCATCCTTGTTTTTATTCTGGACTCTGTCGCTAGCGAGATTTTCCAGCCAAAAGGTGACCATGGTAATGACCAATCCAACCGCTACCATGGCTCGTTGTCCTTCCGGTCCCGACAGTCCGGTTCGTGACAGAGCCTTTTTAGAACTCACGTTCAATGCTGTTTGTGCACTCGACGAAAGCATGGCAAAAGCAAATCCCGTGGGTTCAAAGACGGGAGAATCCCAAGATGCGAAAGCAATACCTCCCGCAATGGGCACGAGCGATAGCAGCGTTGCTGTGCCAGGCAGTGCGGCAGGTCCATCGAGGAACCAGGTTGCCAGAACGGTAAAGATTGGAATGGCACATTTCGAAGTGTACGTGAGTGAAATGCCAATCCGATTCAAGGCAATGGAATTGGCATAATTGGCAACGAACAAGAACGCTGCTGGTACTGCAAACACGGGTGCCGCTGCCAAAGTTTCTCGAATACGTTTCGTAATTTGCAAGTCGGGATGCATCAGTAGGCCCAACAAAAGACTTCCCCCGAATCGAAAAAGTGTCAGCAAGGCAGGTCGTGGCAACGGAGGTAACAATTGGGGCAGCAATTGTGTCGATGTTTTGGCAAGCGATTTGTTTTTGTTTCTCCTGCGGCTGCGGAACATACTATTATTATTATTATTATTATTATTATTCAACGCAGCTTTATCTACTACTAGCGGGGGATGTTGATATTTAAGAAAGGTAGTAGTCGAGTAGGTCGTCAGCAAGGCACTCGATACCATCCAGAGGCTCCCAATTACTTGCGCACTTTGAAGGGCATTACTGAGTGGTGTCGCTACGGCAGCTGCTGCTTCCATTAGAGGTGTTGTTGTAGTTGTCGTCATGGTCTTGAATGGGGTTAGCAACATTCAGTGAGATTGATCCTTTTATTATACGACGTAATTACAGTATTATTATTTTCAGTGTTCTTGGCATGGCAATAATCAATAGTAGTGTCGGCATTATTTATCATGAGTAACACACAAACATCATCCGTCCAATTATTTATCTCATTATTAAGAAATCTCATTAAATAAAAAATAAGCGTATCTTTGACAAGATTCCAAATAGCCCGGGTGGATGTTGAACCTGACTCATTGAAAATCTGGTGGAATGATGCAAATAATAATGACGAGAAAAGAGAACACCAAGCAAAATAGACGACGATGGCAATCGTAAAAACACATGAATGCATTCCATTCACACTCAAGAGTGTCCTCATTATATTATTTCGTCGAGCTTATTACAGTCGGATCAAGTTTTCTCGTCAAGCAGCTAGCAATACACGTACAATAATAAATGAAGATCATTCAAGTAGCTTTGTTGTTGTTGTTAGCTGTGGTAGGCGGCTCCAATGTTGTCTATGCCTTTGCCCCTGCACAACATCAGCTGACAGCGTCGTCTTCCAGCATCCTTCGTTCCACCACAAAACAACCACACAGTTTGATTACAAGATTTGCTGCCGAAGATGAGGAACCCAGTGACGTTAATCCCGAAACAGACCCAGCCGATGATGTCATGACGCCCAGTATGGAAGATGCTGCGGATGACAAGGATAAAAAGAGCGATAACTTTGAACCGGATGATGAGGATGGTGGTGGTTGGTTTTCCAAGCCCAAAACGCTGCAAAAGCTGCTCGAGTTGAGCGCTCGTACCGGACGAGGAGAATTTGCCAGCAAGGAGGAACGCACCACGGCTCTCGATTTGGTAGCGGCTCTCGAGGGAGACAAGACATCGTTGCAGGGTGTCGCGTACGATCCCAAAATTTACGGACGGTGGGAACTAGTGTACAGCAGTACGGAACTCTTTCGGTCGTCGCCATTTTTCATGGCGGGTCGAGCCGTTTGTACGACGGAAGAACAGGCCCAACAGTACAACTGGTTCTGTGAAATGCATCGCAAGGCACTGGCCATTAGCACCATTGGAACCGTCCGGCAAATTATTTCGCCCAGTCGTTTGATTTCGGAATTTGAAGTCAAGGCAGGAACCATTCCATTTTTGCGCAAATTTACACCCTTTTCGTACTCAGGAGGATTGCCCATCGTTATTGAAGGTGCTATTGTGAGCTCCGCGGATATTGATACCACCGACGAAGGAGATGCCTGGAAAGTGTCCATGGATACTGTGGAGATAAAAGGATCCAATCTGCCTGGAGTGCGACAGTTCTTAGACTCCGGCATGAAACTAGAGTCTCGACGATTGGGAAGCTTTCTCGAGAGCAACTTGCCCAATTACAGTAATCCCACGCCCATCCTTGAGACCACTTATCTAGATGAACGCATTCGTATCAGTCGAGATCAAGACAACAACGTCTTTGTGTATTCCAAGGCGAGCGATGTGATGGAGCCCACCGATTATTCGTCTGTCATGCCAGATCTTGGAGTCACACGGTTGTTGGAGGGATTCAACGACTCGGTTACCAAAATTTACCTGTAAAAGCAGGCAAGCAAAGATGTGGCGTGAATTGTGTGTGTTGGAAATAAGTGACCATTGCTATGAACTGAATAATAATATAATACGATAGTGATTGTGATTTTAACTCTAAAAAAACGAAGCTTACGCCGCACTACTATTGACAGGGTACAAAATTTAGGATCTATTCAAATTTACATCAGAACCCACTAAAATAGCTACCTACTCTACTTGGTATCTGTAATGAGCTCCATTCGCTCTGACTCCAAGCCCTTTTCAGCTGTCCAATACGGAGGCGTTACAAGTTGGTAGGTTTTCTCTTTTTGGTCAGCATCTTGTAAAGGAGGTGGCTTCAGGCAAAAGGCATCGGCTACATCTCGCATGGAATTCTTACACAAATGGTACAGAGGGCAGACCTTGAACGGCTGTTCCATGAGATGCGAGATCTCGTCCAGACCCAACATGGCGTATCCTACCACCAAAATGGTCAGAAGCATTCCACTATTGTTCATGGAACCACTATTCTTGAGTGCAATGGGTAAAAATCCAAGATAAAAGCACATAAGCCTTCCCGCATGGGTGGTGAACAGAGGAGGAATGGGAGACGCAACGATGCGCTCCGTAATCATAATGGCCGAATCCATGGCCGAAATTCCGTGGTCAATGGCAATTTCTTCCGCGGTACTCAACATGTGCTTATGAGTACAGTGTGCCAAAGCTTGACGGAGTCGAATAACAACGGCGACTGGCATTTTACGTTGATGCAAGACATAGTCGGCATCGGCAGTGGAAGGGAGCATGGTACGGATTAAATCTTCGTCAGTTCCACACGCAGCCCGTCCCTGCAGGAAATTCTTGAGCAGCCACGAAAAAATGGTCAAATGTCGCGCCAATTTAATTGCCAAGTCGGGATCCTTGTCGTAGACAAAATTCGACACCATACTGGCCATGTCACGCGTATAGAGTACAACTTTTCCGAAGGCCTGACGAGCCTCCAATAGGCGACTCATACCCTGGTTGGTACGTAGAGCCAGTAACGTTCCCACAAATCCACTCACTAGACTCAGAGACGACATGGGAAACTTCACGTCATCGAACCTCATATTCGGCATTCCGTGAATCACGAAGGTTGACCATATCATTAACACAGTCAACTGAGGCATGACACGTTTGAGCAGCGCGCTTTTATGCCAGTATAAAAATTGATTAATGAAGCGCATCCGAGAGGTGTGTACTTCCCACATTTTGTGGGTCCAAGTGACAGCAAAGGTGGGACGACTCTCGGAGTGAAACATGGAATTTACCGTGGGATCGTACTTATGAGCCCTGAGATCTTTCAGGACACGCGTTACATCCAAAGCAAAGGCATCCACAGAGTCCCTTGAACGATTTTCGGGTTCATTGGATTTCCTGAGCAGCAAAGACTTCAAATTAGAGCTGGGATCTGCATTGTTGGTGTTGGGGTTTCCAATGGCACCAGGATTAGGGTTGGGCAGAGTGGAGGATATGCTACCGCCGCGAAATGGCTTGATCCCTTGCACCCCTCCTGCTGCCGAAATCAGGCAAAGTATAGTCAAAGCTAGAAACTGAGGTAGCCTCATGCTTTTCTTCCCGACTGCAGGACGAGTGAGAATCTGAAAAAATAAATAAAAAATAAAATATTGAAGTCCTGTATCTGCTGTAGACTAACTCCTCCGACTATTACGAATTATTATTATGTGAAGTGAGAAAGATTCATTTTTTTTAAATTATGATCCGTAGAAGCACACGTCATTCAGACGAAGTAGAGATGGAGTTATGTGATGTCAGTGCTTTGCGGCAGCAAGAGAAGAGTTGACAGAGTGCCATAGTAGTCTCTAGTAGTACCCTGATAGTACGGCAGTAGTTGGACTAACTGCTGCACGGAGTACCAGTACCAGCTAGGGGGCACGGCATTGAAAAAGGAAAACACCCTGACGTACCGCACCCAAGAATAGGCTACACTCTGCGTGATGCCGAGGGCGGTAGCCAGTGTTCACCGCTGTGCACAGCATGATGAAAGATGCGGGTCGTGCGTTACACTAGTACGAAAATTGCCATTGAGAAGAGGAGGTCGTCCTGCCTTTTTTGAGTTTGCCTCCGGTCCAAAGCTATCATTCCGGCGTTAAAGTCTTAACACTGTTTCGCAAACACTAGTAGATTTTCTACTCGCAGAACGGTACAAAACTGTCTTCATAGTTCTCCCACAATTCTTCAGGTAAAGAACTCCTGTAGGTCCGTCCTTCGCCAGATATAACTCGCACTCTGATGCATAAAAACAACATCTTAAAAACCTCTCCAAGCATAAAGCTACCAGCAGAGACCAGAGGAATACAAATCTTGAACTGTCTGGTTTTTAAGCCAAGCAAACCATCGAATAATATTAATAATACTCTCACTACTTCACCATGTCGATTGAAGCAACCGCTGAAGAAAGCAAGGCCGCTGAGGCTGCATTAGAAACGGAGCAGGTATGATGAGCAACTTTTGACCTCCTCTCATATCTCATATCCGTTTTGGTTTGCGATGGTCTGTGTTACGGAGTACTGAGTACAGAGCCTCCCGTTTCGCCTTCACCTCTAACATGTTTAACGTTTTTCTTGTGCACAATGCTCGCCATGATGACCCGTGACATGTCAGAAAAAGAGATCGCCTTCAGATTTTCTGAAATCAGTCCTTGGTCGACCAGTCCGTGTGAAACTCAACTCGGGGATTGAATACAGAGGTCCGTCTTCATTCTTCATACTGCTTGCTTTCTATCTCCACAAATTTCAGGCCACTGATTTAATGGGCTTGGTATATCTTTTTAATATGTCCTGTTTCATTGTTATCAATTCTTACAGGCGTTCTAGCTTGCCTTGATGGATACCTGAACATGGCTCTGGAACAATCTGAGGAATACGGTGTGGATGGTTTGCTGAAAGCCAAGTACGGTGATTGCTTTATTCGGGGGAATAACGGTCAGTTTTGTAGAATTGTGCAACTATTTTGTTTTAACAGAGAATATGCCGATTTGGCAGCTATGTGGTAGTCGGTGGTAGCCAGGATGCTGCATCAGTCAGATCTGTTGACTTTTGACTTCCTCACAGCTCACAGTGCACCTTCACTTTTCTTTCTCCCGTGCTAGTATTGTATGTCTCTACACAGAAGAAGCGGTAAAGATGCTGCGAAGGACATTTTGAGCACAAAAGATAAGTGTGTTAAGTAAAATGTTCTCGTACAATTAGTATGGTACGAGATCATAATACATTAAGATGAAGATCTTTCGTTGGAATCGAAAATACTGTTCTCGCCGCAAAATAGGGGGCTACGATACAGAAAGGAATCTATCCAAAACAATATTGTAGAGCTCTGCGTTTGATGACATCGACTGACAGATGACTGAATAAATAATGTTCTATACGTCCTTTATATCCAACTGATCCACGCTGGAAATAGTACAAAGCTCCTCAGTTAGAACCATCATCCATAGTGTGTGCTGGCTACTCCAAGGGACTATACGTACTCTTTAGCAGCTGCTTGGCGCCGATAGTTTTCTTCTTTCGCCAAGAACTAAAATATTACAACTACTTTCAGCACTTCCGATAGCCAACTGCTACTGCTGGCGTTTCTTTCCGACTGTTTTCTTCAGCCAGGGCGCTGAAGTACTTCCAACCCCACCATTGACCATGCATCATAAAGAAAATATTTTCAAGCGTGAAAGGGAAAATGCGTTACGAAACCATTGAATTATTGAAGCTATTAAATGGCGATGGAATTTCATGAGTCTGTGTGACATTCCTAGTTATCACTCCAGCAATAAAGTTGAAGGCAGTTGATCAATCGTGCAAGTTATCCATGTCTCGAGACTCTCCCTTGACCATAGCAATATCAGCTTCCACCATCTCCTTGACAAGGTCATCAAAGGAAGTTTCCGAGACCCATCCAAGCTTCTCTTTGGCCTTTGTGGGGTCTCCAAGCAAAAGTTCAACCTCAGTTGGACGGTAGTATTGGGGGTCGACTTGGACAAGGACACGACTTTCATCATTGGCATCCACGCCTTTTTCGTTTACGCTTCCACGCTCTCCAACCCACTTGATTGCCGTTCCAGCATATCCAAAGGCCTTCTCAACAAATTCACGAACAGTGTGGGTTTCTCCTGTGGCTAAGACGTAGTCATCAGGTTCGTCCTGTTGGAGCATCATCCACATACCCTTGATGTAGTCATTTGCATGACCCCAATCACGCTTGGCGTCCATGTTGCCAAGGTAAAGGCATTTGTCCAATCCTTGGGTGATTCGAGCCACAGCACAGGTAATCTTGCGGGTAACAAATGTGCGACCACGACGAGGAGACTCGTGGTTGAAAAGAATTCCGTTGGTCAGATGCATACCATAAGCCTCGCGGTAATTTACCAAAATCCAGAAAGCATATTGTTTGGCAACAGCATAAGGAGAACGGGGGTAAAAGGGTGTTGTTTCGGACTGGGGGACCTCCTGGACCTTACCATAAAGCTCACTGGTCGAGGCTTGGTAGAATTTGATCTCCTTTTCAAGCCCAGCAGCTCGGATAGCATCCAACATACGCAGGACGCCAACACCATCACAATCAGCAGTGTATTCAGGCATATCAAAAGAAACCTTTACATGACTCATGGCACCCAGGTTGTAAATTTCGGTGGGCTTCGTTTTGGAAATAATTCCGATGAGGTTGGTTGCATCACACAAATCCCCATAGTGCAAAAAGAGCTTGACTCCGGTCTCGTGACGGTCACGGTAAATGTGGTCAATACGACCAGTATTGAAGCAAGAGGAACGTCGGACAATTCCATGGACCTGGAAACATTATTATTAATTAGCAGTAACAAGAAACGGGTGAGAATGTCGAAATGGAATTGGAAAATTTTATGTTGGGATAAGATGCAGAAGCAAATCACAAAGTATTTCTCGACAATCCACCGAAGTCGAGGATCATCACCGAACAAAGAACGTAGGCGACAGAATCGTTGAACTGTGGCACGAGCGAGAGAAAAGGCATCGGCAGGTCCAAAATTCCAGCAGGGGAAAATTGAATGCCGACGACCCCGTTCCCTCCAAATCTTCAGATACGCCCGAGCTCTCTCATCTCCAACGCTGCATTAGATCAATCGCCGCTTGGATGACATGGTCTCGGGTAAAAGGAGATCAAGGACTGGCATCAGCAGATCCGTGCTTGTAGGTGCTTAGGGATTTGATGCCCGCGACCTTCCCTCCCCAGAATGCCATGTATCTAAGATACTGCATCATATTTTCCCAGTTTTGGCTCATTTCTGCTGCAACAGCAAGACCTGCTAGTACTTTTCCTCGGGTCGTTGAGTTTACGAGAAAAAATCCTGCCACAGCACTTGAGAGGGCAAAGACCAAGCTGTGCCCCGAGGAAGTAAATAATTTTTCACAAAAAATGCTCCTCTCCTAATTAAATTCAAACTGGAATCAACAAATAACCTACCGTATATCCCTTTGCCAGCAAAAACTCGGCCAAGTAGGATCCGTCTTGTCCAGTAATACCAGTGACAAGAGCAACTTTTCTTTCCGTCATGTTGATGATAAATTTGATGTAATGTGATGAATACAACTGTTAATTGCACGAGTACTTCAGAGTAGAGTAGGTCTGCTCAAATAATATTTTACGAATATTATTATTATTAAATTTTTTGTCAACCGCGCCACACTCCGCGGATTGATCCAAAAAATCAATTAATTGACTAAAATAGTAGCAACGAAAAGAAATGCCAGTGCCCATTGATGACTGCTTCTGCGGTTCGCAAACTTTGCGCTGAGACGGCACCTCCCGGGACAGGATTGCTGTATTTGACCGGTTCGCTCACCCAATGCTGCAGAATCTACTACTAGTACTAGCTAGCTAATAGTACTACGTAGAGACTACTGTAGGTACTAGTAGTACTTCTGCAACTGGTAGCTACGAAGACTCTAGAGTACCAGGTAGAACACTAGTACCAGTATAATAATACCGGTAGCTCACTCTACTTAATTCAATAATAATACAATAAGTAAAACGTTTTATCACATACTAGTAGACTAATGAAGAAAATAGTGGCGCATATTGCATCATTATAATAATATTATTTTTAGACACTGAATGACTAATAATAAGGGACTGAATTGAGTTCGAGTTGTGCTGAAATAAATAAGACTAGACTAGGTCTAGTCTACTTTACTACTAGCTAGCTAGTAGTGAGATCTTCTAGGCAGACCAGCCCCATCTAATGTCATAGACTACGTAGTGCTTGTTATCGTTCAATATCTGTCATGTATCTACTGATTAATGCTAGAAATAAAGCAACTCCAAATCCATTCTGCTATTATCATGCCAACGATTGGCTCATGACCGCCGTCAAAATGTCAATTTTCTTTTGATCCAAAACTCCGTCTCCGCCGCTGACTTTGCAGGTCAGCAGGAGCATAGGCTCCCCGGATTGCTTGTCAATATTTCCTTGAATCAACACTAAACCATTCGATGCCGTTTCTTGGGCATACAAGAAAAACTTGAATTCGTTGGGCAACTCTCCACTAGCCATCGTCATAATGTTATTTTTCGCTAATTTAGCCTCAACTTCGTCTGTTGAACCTGGAAGCGAGGGCATTGGAATCATAGTGACAAGTGCATCAGCATCGCTAATAGCACCCCACTGGCTCTGATATTCGTCGCCTGTCATACTTGCCGAAGGACTAAAGGGTGGAGCGTTGACTGGTGGAGGAGCAGGAGCCGCGGCAGGAGCTGGGTCTCCAAGGCCAAGAAAGTCCAATAAATCACCTGCTGGCGCAGGAGCCCGAGCAGGTGGAGCAGACTCTGACGGGTTCCCCAAAAGATCGACTTCGCCACCGCCTGCCGGGTGATTGACTTCAGTGACTTCAGTAGCGGAAACCGTAGGAGCACTGGATTCCAAAGGATGTTCCTTGGGCTGCCGGACAAATTTGACTTGGAATTCATCGGCAACAAAATCGCCAGAAACCTTCCCAAAAACAATCGACAGCGTATTGAATTCCGTCATAAGTTCCTTTTGCAAAACAAAATTATCTTCTTCGGCAAACTTGATTCCGCTGGAAATGACTGTGCGCGTATTGATAATTTGCTTCGTGACAGTTGCATCGACACCCGACTTTAGCAACCGGTAGTACAAAAGGGCGCGATCGTGTACGTCTTGCGAGGAAACATCATCCGTAGCTTTGGACAACAAGCGGCCCAACATGTTCTGGACTTCTGGCGGACGCAAAAAGAAAAGCTTCATGGTGCTGCTCAACAGCGCAATTTTAACGTTGGGGTCGGTTAATTCATCGTACTTGTCAATCAGTTTCTCCAAAGCGTACGGTGCTTCGTTGACAAGTTCCCCGCACTCTCCCAAGAGGTAGACAATGCTTGCTTTCCCGGCCGACTCTTCGATATATTTGAGACACCGACTAAGAGGCGGGGCGGCAACCTCCTTGAGCTCAGGATGCCTTCGTAGGACACTCGTCAAGGCCGTGGCGGCTTCGCTGCAAATATGACTAACATTCAGATCCAACATTTCCACGAGTCGGCGAGCAATGCTTTCTGCACAACCGGGACCGCCTGTGTCCCGACACGCAATGAGAGTCATACTGCGCACTGCAAATCTGCTGAGTTTGACATTAATGTCATTGACGCATTCGGCCAATTCGGCCACAATATCCGGTGCATTGTCGGGATTGGCCAATTTAGGCAGGATGGAAATCTTCAAGTACTTAATGTGGGTTGGTTCATTGTACTTGATAAAGAATTGACGATACTCGTCATCAAAGACTCCGGGACAAGCTTCAATCAAGGCATCGGCGTGCTTTAAAAGAGAGAATCCCAGTTCACTAGAGCATGAGGAAATCAAGGTGACCAGGGGCGCCTTGCACCGCGTGACGATTTGTCGTTTCATGGACTCGGTATCGTCTCCTCCGATTGATTCTGCCATGCTCCAAAAGGCACGAATGGTAGCAATGACAGCTCCTGGACTGTATCTGCCGAGAACAGGGTCCAATAAATTCATAATTTGAAAGGCCTCATCGTCATTGGCGGGAATATAGCGAGGCACCAAGTCCAGTACTTGAACAACCGAGAATTCACTAAATTCGTGAATTCTGTTGAGCAGATGCAACATAATGGCTCGGTTGATCGCCATGCCACCATTTTCCGATTTGGCCATGACTTCGTTCAAGACAATGATACAATTGGACACGACCGAGGCATCCGGATCGCGCAGCATATCGTACAGGATATCGACAAAGGACGATTCTTCAAAGGCCACCGGATTCAGCCGGTACAATTTGAGTATGCCCATGACACCCGTTTTGCGTACGTAAGCGTGTCCATCACTCAACGATCGACGGAGTGGTTCTGAAATATACTCGACCATTTCCGGCAATTGCAGTCCACACAGGGCTCGCAGTGCCAATCCACGTACCATGGGATCCTCGTTGCCGCAATCCTTCTGCAGCGTATTGGTACACATTTGGGCCAGTTCGGGATGACTGCGCGCATAGTTGACCAAGTACAGGTAGACCATTTTTTTAATGACCAAGTCGCGCGTTTCGATGGCCATCATCATCTCACTGAACAGTCGACTCACATCGATACCGAGCGTCATGTAGGCAATCACTTTCTTGATGATGTCGCGCCGACGTTTGGGATCTCGTTCCGTATTGAAATTTCGCAACAGATTTTTCAGTTCGTTGACTTCGCCCTTGCGAGATTCGGTAAAGTACGAATCGGGCATAGCCGCTGGACCTTCGGGTGGTGGACCATTGCTTTGTGGAGGACCTCCTTGGTCGGGGTAAACTTGAGCCATGTTTTATTGTTGTCGGTTGTTGATGGTAATAAGGTGGTGGTGTGTGGTGTGTGGCAGTGGTTGGTTTTGGGCTTTGAATGCTTCTTTGCTAGTAGGTGGTGGACAGCACGCTGCAGACCAAAAAAAAAGGAAAGGATGAGTTTGTTGATTATTTATACTCGATGAAATATTGAACGAACGAACAAGTTTTACAGTTTTACGTCGGTGTGGTAAACTGGTAAACTGGTAAACAAACGTCCAATGATGCCGAGCAATGCCACAAAGACCAGCTAATAGTAGATGGTATTCAAAGCGACTCCTCTCTTGTTAGAAGATAGTTTTGAAGTGATTGCTTCACCGCGCTACACTGTCAACTTACCTAGAATACGCTCCATAAAATAATGTTATGATACTCTCTCTGTTGTTGGAGTAAAGTCTAAGTCAAGCAGTCTAGTACCTGGTACAACATGAAGGCATTACAGTACCAGGTAGTCAGTCTACCGTAGTAGGGCAGCAGAGTGGCTGATAATTTTTTGTTGAGGATGAAACAGAGGAGCGCACCGCCTGCACCGCCTGCATCCAAAATTATTGTCCACCCGGGCCGCTACGAACACTTCCTGAAGCCATTCAAATATGCCCGGGTGGTTTCAATCCTTTCGAATCCAACCAAACAAACAACAATCTTGCTTTCACTCACACTGGACTAGGTCTACTAGTAGACTACTACCGTACTTTTTGTACCTCTATCGTCTGTCGATAATATTATGATAATATTATCGTACATAATATTATACTATAACTAGTACTAGACTAGACTACTTTCCATTTCCATCCACTTGCTTTTTACTAGAAGAAATTTTACAAGAATAGACAGAAATGCCATGGAGACAATAAAATCCCAAAGCCAACAACAATCCCAACAACAACAACACAATCCCATCAAGCAGAATGCCAGACCAACCTCTCATGGTGATTTACCAGTCTTGCCTCCCAACGCCGACGACTCGGTGGCCTACTGTTCTATTCTTTTGTTTTACCAGTACGCCGAACCACTCTGGAATGCAACGCAACATAAAAAAGCGTTGCGAAAACTTATCGAACTGTGTGACATACATGGCATTACAGGAAGAGGACGGGTCGCACCAGAAGGGATGAATTGTACACTCAGTGGCAATGCCAAAAGCCTGCGACAGCTGTGTGAGGGACTGCGGCAGTTTGACAAATTGTTTTGGGAAACAGATTTTAAGATAACTGATTTTGTTCCCCGTCAAAAACAGTTCAAATCGTTGAGCGTACGTAAAACGGAAGAATTGGTAGCGTACGGATTGAAGGGACAGGCAGTGGCACCCTCTCTCGCGCACTTTAGAGGTACCCATTTGGAAGCCGATGCCTATCACGAAGCACTGCAGGATCCTGATGCCGTGGTGATTGACGTACGCAACTTTTACGAAACAAATATTGGCAAATTTAATCCTCCCCCCGGTGGTGCGGAATGGATCGATCCTAAATTGCGCAACAGTATTGAATTTCCGAAATGGTTGGCCGATCCGGAAACGCAAAAGAAACTGGACAACAAAAAAGTGTTAATGTAAGTGTCTTGAAAATCGTTACTAGGTGAATGTGCCTCTTTCTTTTGTCTGAGATGGTACAAAGGATTAAAAAAACACTCTTCTCATGCGCCATGAATGGAATTATGCATGTCATTCAGGTATTGTACGGGTGGCATTCGGTGCGAGCGTGCAACGGCATTGCTCAATCAGATGGTCAAAGCTTCCGAGACCACACCAGATGATAAGGCGAATGTAGAATCAAAAGTCAAGAATTCTACAAACACTACTGAATCCGCTGTTATAACATGCAAACCTAAGGGTGTTTTTGAATTGCGGGGTGGCATAGAACGCTACGTCAAGACCTTCCCAGAAGGAGGATTTTGGAAAGGCAAAAATTATCTGTTTGATCGGTACGTAGTACCCAGAAGTGGTGTGATGTTTCCGTGAATGCTACAACTTTGTGCGCTACTTCTTACGACGGATGTATTCTTCTGCTTACTGTGAGTAGTCGCATGGAACAGATACCCGAAGGTCGGTCCATGGCAGCAGTAGAAGATGAAATTGATTCCAAGTGTTGTGTCTGTCTTCAAAAATGGACGGTCTATCGAGGTCAGTACAGCTGTGCTTCCAATTTGTGCGGTGTGCCGGTGATTGTTTGCAATCACTGTATGTCCGAAGCAGATACGCATCCCAAGTCTCTCCAGTGCGATTTGTGTCGGGAGAACTACCGCCCACCCGAAACAAGACCAGATTTGGTTGAAATCAAACGAAAGGCAGAAGAGCGAATGAACAATTATGGCACTGCGACAGGTATCACTATTACACACAACAAGAAGCGAAAACTTCAGGACGATGAGAATTTACAAGAAGTCGAATACTATCCCGATCGATTGTTTTTGTCTCGTCTGCCTTTAACAGTCACGCTCACAAAATTAAAGCAAGCCCTGTTGCCTCCGGAAGTGCCACTCACCCACAAGGAGCGCCAAATGATGAAAGTACACTGGATGACGGATCCCCAAACCAATGCATTTTACGGATCGGCGATTGTACAAATGCCTAATCCAAAAGTTGCTGCTACAATTGTCGCCAAGGCCAAGTCTCACACTAACAAAACAGTCAAGCACGGTATTCGAATTGACAAGAAGAGAATCAAGGTCTCGTACGTAAAGAAGCGAAAGGAAAGCGACGCCAAGGATGGAACAAAAGGAACAAAAACGAGCTTGGGAGCAGTATTTTCTTCTTCCAACTATAATTCCAAAGAGTATCCTCCAATACTACAATAAGAAATCTACTAAAATTAAATTCTGACTCCATGGTTGGATTCCTATTCGCTTGCAACGGTTGTCTGTTCTTCCTGCCAAATCCGATGCATCGTCAAAAGCTTTTTGGTGTTGTCGTCCATGGATCTCAAGACTTCGATCCGTTCAGCACCGGGAGGAACTTCCAGTGCCCTGGATTGAAAGTCGTGCAGTGCTTGTTCTGCTTTGTGCAACAAGGCCGTTCTTTCTGTGTTAGACATTTTCTGTAATTCTTGGACCAATGACTGTCGCAGTTGCTGCGCTTCGTGAGCCATTTGCAACTGCTGTTGATTGTTGCTATTCGTGGCACCTCCGGAGAGTTGACTTATCACTCTAGTTGCATTAATATCGGTCCCAACAAAACTGCGACTTCGCTCTCCTTCCTCGTCTCGCATGGATTGCGAGACAGGTGCAGCTGCGGTTCCCGAGACTTCGACTGCTTGAGGCGCTCCACCCTCCTCATCGTTCACGACTTGGACAAGCGTTTCCGAGTGTTGAACCGATACTACCCGAGTAACCCCACCTTGATCTTGATCCGACAGCAACAATCCAGGATGATTCGAAAGAGGTGCGATGCTGGTGCTGGCACTGCCCAACACAGCTTGGGTCATATTCGTCGTAGATCGTCGTATGGTTTCTACAAGCTCGACATCATCATTTCCTTCCATCTGTATTTGTCGTGCCAATTCTTTCAGACCCATGTCCGCATCGTACCCAATTGCTTGCAGCAGCAAGCGTTGCAGATTCTCCAGGCGCTTCATGGGTGGTGGCGTAGAAGAAAATTCGTTTTGCTGTTCGCCCTGATTGTTGCTGTTGTTGGTATTCGTCAGATCATTGGATTCAAGCCACAAAGGTTCACGGGAATCACGAACATGGGCGAGTACACTTTTCAGTTGAATAGCTGCCACTGCCAGGGCGCAAAATTCTAGCATGGCCGATCGCGTCATTTGACTAGTTTGAAGGGCTCGCGTGACACACTCGTTCTGATTTATTTTGTTTAAAGATACAGTAGACGTTCGTTGGCATTCAGACTTTAACACGAGGCGTGCAAACGCCAATCGGGCATTTGTATTCATCATTTCCTTGTGCTCTTGTAAGGTCTCATCATGAGGATCTATCTGGCTTAAAGATTGCTGGACCACCGTCGTATCTAACGTGGTCGATTTCACGTGTCCGTCATTGTATTCCCTGACTACCTGGTCTAGGCAGTCCCGCTGCTGTTGCAGTAATAAGCTTCGACATTCTGTGAGGTTGACAGGCTCTGGTGCATCCAGTAATTTCAGAGCTTCAGTAGCCGTCAAGAAAAACGAAAGCAGCACTTCTCGCGGTACACCATTTACTCTCCCTGTGTCGCTCGTCATTATTCAAGATAATTATATTTTTAGGTACTGGTACTGTAGTTGGAGTGCTGCGAATAATAGAAATGATGCAATGAAACGATGTGTTTTTATTAGTATATTATTATTATTTTTTTGTTCATTATACCCTACTACTTGTAGTATGGTCATACTGTACACTGCACTACTAGTAGCTACTACTAGCTAGTGTACTACCAGGTAGTACCGCCAGGTAGCTAGGACTACTCGAGTACCTGGTTGTAAAGCTGTAGCTGGAAGAGACCACCAGAAATAACAGAATAATGCAAGATAGATTGGATACAAGTAGCTATTAATGCAGTAAGGTTAAAGCTCTCAACTCTTATGAAAGGTCTGTCTGCAGATTAGAGATATTATTTTGAGTTGCAGTCTTCTTTTCGTTTCTCTTGGAAAATCCAATTCTTAACAGCAGTATTTAGGAGGGGAAGTGACTCTTAACAATTACTTCCTCACATTCGAACGGCACTTTGGAAATTCCGGACAAGAAGAATTGTTTCAAAGAAGGACGTGTTGGATGAAAATACGGAAAATTAATACCCAATAGAGTACTCCGAGTACAAACTACTACTGGTACCTGGTAGCTAACAATAATACGTGAATACTAGCTACTACTACTAGTCTACTTCTACTCATCATCAGAGGCAGTAGTCTACTAGAAGCAATACTACTGGTAATACTACTAGGTTTTAGTTGGCACAATTACTTTATTGTACATTGTACAAACCTTCATAATCTGTTTTCCCTGCTCGCTGAGTACACGTTTATGTGTTGCTGTTGGTGTTCAAAATAGAAGTAACGCATCGAATACACTCAATTCACCATGGAATTATATCGTGCACAAGCTTCTGCCCTCGCCAGCAAACGTAGCCAGATGGAACGTGAACTGGCGATGTCCATGATGTTGAACTCGAACGACTTGGCTTTCCGCAGAGGGTCTGTCGCCACGTTTCATGGCCTTAGAAAAGAACCTCTCTATGGATCTTCTTTCTTTGGTCTACCTGAAGCAAATTCTGCTCAAGCCATGAGACTAGAGCAAGAGCTCTTTCATCGTGAGCTTGCGGCACTTTCAGCTTGGAGAGCTGGTACATTACTTCAAAGAGCTCCCAAAGCGTCTCAACATCCTTCGTCGCTTTACTCCCTTCTAGTAGGAAAATTGAACTCCTTTGGTAGTTCTACAGATGCTTCCTCTAAGACCTCTACCAATGCGGGGGTATCTCCGGAATCTTGTTCATACACAGCCGAAGCTTTCTTGAAGAGATCGGGAGCGGCCATGCTCGCAGGAGGCGGTTGTCGCGACAGTACCCTGAAAGAAGCAGCTTTGGCCATGACTGGCGAGACCGGACCTAACAAGAAACCTCGCTTGGGCAGTCCTCCTGGCTACAAGTCCGACACCAGCAGTGGTTCGCGCAGTTTAAATGGAGGGTCAAAGGTTGTAGCTCAGCATCGACGTGAGTCGAAAACCAAGTTGCGAGACGACTTCTGGGGAAAGGTAGGCAAGAACAACAGTCACATTCATTTAGTGAATATTGTCATTGGCCGCCTTCTCTACAAACAAATCAGCAATGCCAAGTTTGGCAACCGAGTCTTATCCAATGATCTTATCCAGCAAATCTTGGACGAAAAGCTTTACGGCAAGTATCAGATCCGTGATTTTTTCGCGTCGTCCAGCAGGGGATCCGAGACGGTTCGCAATACGTGGACGCGACTCAACTTTTCCAGTGAAGATTTCCACAAGGGATTGTCTCGTTACAAGGAACAGACCTGGCAAGCCATTGAGCGTTGCACCTTTGAAGACCCCAGTGCGGAAGACAAGGCTGAAATGGAAGCAGCGTTGAAGGTCTTTGAAGAGACTGGGCAATTCGTCAAGGCGCTCAATTTGGCATTAAAGGGAATCATTACGGATCCCTTCATGGGAGTCTTAATGCGGCTTCGCCTCGAGTGGAACGATATCTGCCTCAGTTGCCCTACCGAAGAGCACGATGGTATTGTCATGGGCTTTTTGCGAAAGTATGGCTTGGCTGGAAAGTAAGAACGCATGCTTTCCTTCCTGGCCTTCTCTCAATTTTTGACTGGTAGACTGAATGTCCCAAATCTTGCTTTGATCAAGCACTTCCTGGTACCGATTTAGTACACAGGAGTCCCATGTACACGGAATACAAGCTTTTCTGCCCCCCTCCCCCTTACTGGCTTCCTCTGGGAACCAGGACCCAATTTTACATTTTATATACAATTTTACTCTTTTTGTCATGGCCATTCTTGCAAGCGAGCATTCTGTGCTTGTTGGCGGTATTTCAGCAAAGTATGAGCCTTACAGACACTCCCTCACATTTTGTTTTTGAACCGATTCAAACCTGAAAACACTATTTTTGCAAATATTAAAACTACACCATTTTGATTAATCTGATTCTACTATTGACAGGTTTGCCTTATTAGGACAACCGATAGCACTGCCTGAGAGTTGTCGTTACATTTCGTTCGGTACAGCAGGAACAAGTCCAGCGTGCTGGACCGTGCCATTCAGCAGGCTATGCTGCGACGATAAGGAAAAGGCTCCTTCATTCGAATCATTCAGCCGTATCGGAGGTCCACATATCTTATTTGAAGTGTCAACACAATGAATCAATCAGATGTAGGCCTGTGTAGCTTTTTAATTTATTATCAAAAGACGGTGTGGCGGGCAATCGATCTGGGCGACATTCGTAATCATTCAACACACTAAGAATCTTTTTCTGAGAGAGCAACAGTGGTCTGCAGCTTGATATGATTCGTATCGTCAAAAGTAAACGAATCGGTTCCAATAAGAATGCCAGGCTCTACTGTCGATTCAGCCCTCCAGTGAACCTGCGCATGATTTCGGCAGACCGAAACGTGGGTCAAATCGACCTTGCAAGATCCCTTTTTAAAGTCCACATGAGAACTCAGATCGTGCCAGGCATGAACCGCGCCCTCACGACCCCGGTAGGTAGAGGGCATTTCGTCAACTACCTTGTGAATGACGGAGTCGTCTAAATAATCCTGCGAAATTTCTTCGTCGGTACCCGAGAATTCATTCATGTAATGATGCTTCAGTATATCCATCTGCGCCTCGTTGTCACAGTAGTCAATTGAGGAACTGGTGGCATCGAACAAATTATCCAGAGCATTCTTGTTCGCTTGATTGTCCATTGGCGGAAGCTGAAACATATCTGCAATGCGATTTCGTGTTTGTAAGATATCGACGAGGCCAAACTCGGCGTTTGTAGTAAAAGAAGTTAGACTTTCTGTGGTTGTGTCAATAGATTTCATGTTTTTGTTTTATTGATGGGAAAATGCGAATGATGAAGATAGAACTTTGAGGAAGTGGCAGTGATACTGGGCTTCCATGGTGTCAGCAGGTTCTTGAATGGTTTGGATAATAGATAATAATATTAATGCAGTAAAAATAATGGGAATCCAGAAAAGCGAAAGATCTAAAGCGAACCAAATCACGCTGAAAATGAATGTTCCAAAATAAGCCCAGGTGGACTATGGCAGTTTACTTCTTAGTTTCCGATTAGTGAAATTCATAGGACTCAGGAGTTTGGTCATACACAAGTAGATTGCCTGCTTCCTATCCACACACTACTAGCTAGCCATAATACTAATATTGAGTAGAGTAATAACTATCTTCCACTATCCTTTTATGGTTCAGTCACTAATGTAATGTCTTCGAAAGATCTTTCAATCGTTTACTAGCTACTCGAGTAGTATTTATTTTGATTGGTCTACTTGGTACCCTGGTACTTATTACTTCAAAGAAAAAATGGGAAAATTTCAGACGGTTGGCAAAGCCGTACTCTACAAATTTATTTTTTATTTTGATTGGTCTACTTACTTGAAAGAATATAAAAAATAAAAAATGTAAAAATTTCAGACAGTAGGCAAAGCCGTACAAAAGATGCTCTACCAGTTGTACCAATCAATAAACCAAGAAAGAATTTGCAAGGTCAATGAAATATGAGCGCACATAAAGGAAAACCGCATTGGTCACTGTAGTATCGAGGGATATTATAATTTTGTTTCATCTCTCATCATGGCGGAAACCCTAGACGAAGAAACAAAAAAAACGAGCGAGGAAGTGGCCGATCCAGCTTACATTCTCAGTATGACGAAAGTTGCCAAGACATTGACTATCTCGGATCAGCATGCCAACATATTGTTAACTACTACTACTGCAGCTGGCGGAAAAAAGAACACCGAAGGCCCGGAGGACACGGAAGAGAAACATTCTATTCTCAAGCTCACACTGGTGCCTGTTCACAAGCCGGATCTGTTACCGCCACTTTCCATTACAACAGCCGAACAAGAATCGGAAGGAATCTCCTCGGATAATCAACTTTTTACAGACGCAGTTAAGATAGAAGACGACGAGAAACATTCTCAAAAAGTATTGTCGTTTCTTTCCCAATTCTCCTGGAAATTGAACAGCGAATCAGGTGCAGAGTACTCGTATTACGAAGCGTTCCCCCAAAAGGCTGTGCCAGAAGAAGGAGAGGATATAGTAGAACGAACTACGAAGAAACCCAAGCTATCGGTAATCAAGGGCAAGAGTAGCACGCTAGCTGTACCAGATGGTCAAACGAAGAGCATTTTCAAAGCAGAGCTTATCTATCCAGCATCCGACCGCCAAATTGCGAGAGCCATGCCCAATTCTGGCTTTGCTATGATCACCGAAACACCTTCCATATACCAGGCAGTAACAAAACCGTTCATTGATGCTATTGTAGCTTCGGGAAGTCTTTCGTGGCTTCAAAATATTGTGCAAGTCAAAAAGGAAAAGGAGCGACTCTTGTTCAACAGCACCGAGAATGCGCCGGGTTGGATCCTCAACATTGACACCAAGTGGCGATCTCATCCTGATGCAATGACAGTACCTCGTGAGGAATGGTACAATCACAAAAGCACTGCCGATCTGTACTGTCTGGGAGTGTTCAAGGAAGATGGTGTTGCCAGTTTGCGAGATTTGACTGGGAAGCACCTTCCCATTCTCAAAGAAGTGCTCAAAGAAGGTCCCAAGACAATTGAACAAATCTACGGCATTCCAAGGGAACAACTTCGCATCTTTGTTCACTATCCACCTCAATTCTATCATTTTCATGTGCATTTTACGAGATTGGACAACGAAACCGGCGTTCAAGTAGAGCGAGCACATTTGTTGTCGGATATCATCCAGAACCTTGAAACTGACCCAGCATACTATCAGAAACGAAGCATTGACTACAAGTTGAGTTTCAAAGATCAACTTTATCAGTTGTTGAAGGCCCACAAAGACGGCGATGACGATGACGGCGGCGAAGGTGAACATTGACGAACCAATAACGATCGTGATCGTGATCGTGAGAACTCGTGATGGCTTGGTGATTAGGCAGAGCAGAAATGGTATTTATCTTGTTGCGCTTATAGCTATTTGCTAACTGAATGATCCATCTAAATCCGCGCCATCTAATAGTTACTAGGAAAACTGTAGCTACTACAACTACTCCTAGCTTGAGTTACCTGCTGTCCAAGCCTCTGTTTTGGTAGCCTAGCCTGTCCTGTTTATTTTTAATGAAGCTGCTAGCCAAATTTGGCGACACGTGGAACTTAGCTTGACGTTCGTCATAAAAGCTCGCTGATTGCCAGTCATCTCGAATTCAATCGAAATACAATCATAAACACCTCCTCATCTTTTGACGTTACAAGTGGCATATCCAAGGTTTTGATACATGCACCACAGCAGCCTTAATACGACAACCTCCACATCTTATCCTTGCTTCATTTAACTACTGGCATCTGTTCAGTAGATATCGTACGCAACAGCTGCAAAACGAGGAGAAAGAGAGATTATCTCACTCTAACCGATACATTGTCTATAAGTAGCTTCTGCTACATACAATACTCGTATTATTTCACGGTGCCAACAATCCATAGACACCACTGCACTCGACAGATCGAACAGAATCCAACAAATCAAAATAAAGTATGAAATATTTAACTTTCACAAATTCCCCCAACCTACTATGTTTGGCAGCCCTCTTGTTACTGGCTTTGCTCGATATTTCCAACACTGCGGTTGCAGCTCGGAAACCATCGAGACCTGCTGCGCGTGGGCCACCTCCTGGACGTCGCGGGCCACCACCTTCGAGCAACAACCGAAATAGTGCCAGTAGATCCCGCGCGACTCCCTTAGATGATTTTGATGAACCCTCGGACGATGAAGTCGAAGATGTTTTTGATGTTGGCTATGATATTGACGAGGAGGACGTAGAAGAAGACTATGTACCGCCGCCGCCTTCTTCGAAAGGGAAAAGAGCGCCGCCCAGTGGTGGCAGACGGCCTCCTTCCGGGGACAGAGGACCGCCTCCTCGCAGCAGTAGACAGCGCCCATCTACTAGTAGACGAACGCCACCACGGGATGATTTCGACGATTTTGAAGAAGAAGATAATGGTCGCAGACCATCTCGTTCTTCGGGACGTTCCGGCAGCAGTCGCAGGGAAGCACCTCCCTCTCGCCGAGGTCGCCCCGGAGAGGTTGTGCCGTATGGTCGGGGACGAAGACCCGCACGTCCCAGTGCTGCCGAAACTGCAGCTTCGACTTTAACCAAGGGATGGAAAACCTTTACCAGCGTCATGCCGGATCCGGCGACTATACGTGAAACCGCCACCCAGAGCATTGGTGCCGCTCGCGAGACAGCAACGTCCTTATCCGGTAGTCTCTACAGAGAAGTGAAAGGACTCACTAGTTCCGAGCTCGAACAAGTAATGCTGAAGGCAACTCGTCCCGATGACACTCCTGTGAAGGGAAAGCACGTTGAACGATTGGTAGGCGTCACCTATCAAATAAGTCCTCGATACGATATTTACGACGCTGTATTGCGAAAGCTGTGGAAGAAAATGGCCGAAAAAGATTGGAGGACGACCATCAAAGCTCTTTACATTTTGCATAGATACAGTGCAGATGGAGCTCCCGAACATTCGCAAGCCTTGAAAGCTCGTTTGCGAGAATTGCGCCGCACAAAGGATCCTAAGAGCAAAGAAAAATATTTCAATTCCAAGCAATTGTTGGCAGGCGATACCAGGGTACGTTTTGCTTCGTTTTCTGGGAGAATCTGTGTTGATTGCTACAACGAGCTCTCCTATTTTGCTCACCCCAACGCCACCCTCATCACCTGAACTGCGAATAGCCTGAAAATATCAAGTTTCGTGCTTTTATGGCGAGATATTCTCACTACGTCCTCCTTCGAGTACAATGCTTCGGAGGGGTATTTGACGAAATTTCTCAAAAGCCCACACCACCAAAGCGGGGGGATAAAAAGGGATCCAGCAAGGGAACCGCGATGAAACCCATCACTTCCACGAATCTCCGTGTGGAACATCTGGAGGCTGCAGCTATGTTACTCAAGGCTGGCATTGCATGTCAATTGAAAGAAGGAGAAGACTGTGAAAATACAGCTATTGCTGCCGAAAGGGTTGCTTCTGATATGATTGGATTAAGCACAGCTATTGCGATTGCCCTCAACCGTGCCCTGAAATCCGACGATTTACAAGGAGCTGATCCCGCCTTGATCAAGAGATGGTGCGAGTTTTACAGTGAAGAGTGCCTGCCAAAGACGCGCGCTATGGTGAAAAAGACTTCTGCCAAGTTGGATGCTTACGGTTTGTTCTTGCCGTCAAGAATGGGAGCTACCTTGTCACCAGAGACACTAGAAAAGGGTTTGAAGGCTGATGAATTAGCTCCCGGGACAGTTGCTGAAAGTGCGACAACTCCTGCCGATGAGGATGAAGATGAGAATGAAAAAGCAGTTGCTAAAGAAGATGTAGCCGAAGAACGGGATCAGGCAGACAAGCCAGTGGAAACCGAAGAAGCAGAGGCCGAAGCAGCAGTCGATGTTGCCGCTGACGAAAACGATGAAGGGGACGAATACGATGAATATGAATACGAAGATGAAGAGTATTACGACGATGAGGTCGCATAAAAATGTATGTTTACTGCGTTTGGGTTCAAATAACATTCGCATTCTGAAAACATATTATTATGGTTCGCCCAAGCTGGTTAAATCTAGCTAGCTGGTTAATATTTGTACTGTAATAGATATATATTGCTACTGCTTCACCTTAAGAAACCCAATTTGATTGTGCATGCAAAGCGAAACTTTTGTCAGCATCTTGCCCATTCTACGTCATTCAGCTCTGAAAAAGTGATAAGCTATTTTCTATTGCCTATAAATCCGAGAGCACACAAACTCTCGGTATGTTTCGGTGCAGTTATAGAATAATTCAAACCAAGCTTTGGCAGTTGCGTGTTATTGATGCTGTGGACACTGATACTCGGTTTGCACGTCAACTGACGAACGCCACCAACACAGTCAACCTGAAATAATGTAAACGATTTCTCAGCTCTCTACGCTACATAGGAAGTAGGAAGCCCGCATGCCGAAGCAAAAGTACTAAACTACTGCTGCATTTGCACATACTGACACCAGAAATTTACTCTGGAGTGGCATGCTGCTCCTGTTTCTCACTCTCCGAGATAGTGTCCTCACTACTAGCGCTGTCCTCGTCGGAACAATCCTCCGTCACATCTGTATTGGGTTTCAAAAGTCGTTCTACCATGTGGTCTATTTCATCGAGAAACGATCCAAAGTCTTCCCCAAAAGATTCCTTCTTGGAATATTCGTTGTTCAACATCGCTACTCGGGTATCACTGTTGCTGTTGATTCTATTAGTACTAGAGATGATTCCCAACTTTTGTTCCAGCATTACTATTTCGTCGTCATCTCGTTTCATTGCAGCCTGAATTTCTGGAGGCAAACTGGCGTAGATATTCTTCTCCCGAGAAACAAAAGGAATCGTTCGTTTGGATTTCTTTCCAATTGATCGAACTGATTTCCTGACAGAAGCAGCTTTTGCGTCTTTGATCGGAGGTTCTGCTGCTGGGACTGGAGCGGCACGAACTGTGTCATCTTTGTGTGGTTTGAGGGAGTGCTTGGCGCGCTTGCTCTGCTTCTTATTAGCCCGTTCCTCTTTGCGGCGAGCCTTCCGCGTAGATGCTGTTGAGGTGAATGTCATTCAATTGTTTGCAGGTTGATGATGCTTCTGGGTGGGGCTGTAGACAATATTATGATGTCATCTACTATCTACTACAGTAGTTCTGTAACGAACGGGAGACTTCGAGTGTCGCTCTTCTCGTCATCAAAAACAAGTTGTTTTTTTCATTTTTTTCATCTTTTTTATTGGCTTAGCATTGCTTGGCAGTATGAGTCGAGTCCCTATACTTACGTCATCGAGTATCCTTGCAAAAAATAGCAGGAAAGATATCATCGTCACATACAAAAGTAGGTCTACTACAGTAGTAGTAGGAGCAAGAGTCTACAAAAAAAAAATTAAATAATAAGAGACTTCTCCGGAGGAGGAGACTATTGTGTACTACTCTATTCTACAAGAATTCTATAACAGCACCTGCCTGGTTTCATTCCGTACAAAGACAAATCAACAAGCGTCCGCTCTTATTATAGTGCTTCTACACTTTAAGCAAAGGCCCAGAGCAAATCTCTAGTAGGTTGTTAACATGTCAGATAGCAACAAGAAGCAAAGGCTCGAGCAGCCGAAAAAAACGCCAGAGGAAGTTCAAGCTCATTTCAAAGCACACGGCCAGGAGCATGTCTTTCAGCATGTTTCCACTCTTAGCGAAGATGAAAAAGCCGCATTTTATGAACAACTATCTACAATGGAGTTGGATAAAATTCCTCCCATTCCAGAATTGATAAAGACACTTAAAAAGTGGGAAGAAGAAAGTGCCAGTCAGACCATTGCTCCCTTGACTGAGAGAGTGGCGTACTCCACAGATGCCTCCACGGTGGACAAGGTCCGACCCTTGGGCATGCAAGCCATCCAGGAGGGAAAAATTGGTGCTTTAGTATTGGCCGGTGGACAGGGTACCCGCCTTGGATTCGAACATCCCAAAGGAATGTACAATATTGGTTTACCGAGTGGAAAGACCTTGTTTCAAATGATCGTCGAACGACTACTACGGCTCAAGGTATTGGCAAAAACGAACAAGAACATTCCTCTTTACGTCATGACCTCACCTATCAATCACAAAGAGACTGTGTCCTTTTTTGAGGAGAATCAATGCTTTGGTATGGACCGATCCGATCTTGTCTTTTTTCAACAAGGTGTCCTTCCTTGCTTTGACAACAACCACAAGATCATCCTAGAGGCCCCTGGAAAAGTGGCGGTCGCCCCTGACGGAAATGGAGGAATCTATCCTTCTCTGCAAAAGTCAGGTTCCTTGGCAGACATGGAAGCACGTGGAATCGAATACCTACACGTCTTTGCCATTGACAACTCCCTAGTCAAGCCTGCCGATCCACTCTTTGTCGGATACTGCTTGTCCCAAAATGCTGATTGCGGAAATAAGGTCTGCTGGAAGACCAGTGCGGACGAAAAGGTTGGAGTCGTTGCAGCTCGGGATGGAAAACCATGCGTCATTGAATATTCGGAAATCACTAAGGAAATGAGCGAACAAACCGATGAATCCGGTCGGCTGGTCTTTGGGGCCGGGAACATTGCCAATCATTTCTACACAATTGACTTCATTAAGAATACAATCTTGCCGAATTTTGGAAATCTTTACCATTTGGCTCACAAAAAGATTCCGTACTACGATGCGGACAAGAAGGAGGTTGTGAAACCAACTGTCAATAATGGTATCAAATTAGAGACCTTCATCTTTGATGTCTTTCCTTTGTCCAAACGCATGGCCATTTGGGACGTCAACAGAACCGATGAATTTGCTCCTGTGAAGAATGCTCCTGGTTCCTCATCGGATAGTCCCGACACTGCGCGAATCCTCATTTCCAATCTTGCCAAGTCATGGGTCGAAAAGGCAGGCGGAAAACTTATCGGTGACATTGAGAGCGACAAGTGTGAAATTTCTCCTCTAACTTCCTTTTCAGGAGAAGGGCTAGAAGAGCTCGTTAAAGACAAAAAAATCAATTGTCCCTTTTCCTTGTAGGCTCAACTCGTCAGTGACTGTGTTTTTTGTTGTTGGGAGAACCATGAAATTCCCGGTCTACCATTGTGCATTTTCTTATCTGTAATCTGTACTACCAGCGCACCTGGCCTTGGCATTTCGGCGGCTTGCTTGCTTGTGAAAATGGGCGCGTTGAGGATGAAAAGGAAATACGAGTACCGTATGGTACAACAAACGGTCTGTCCTTCGTCAGCAAAACTTGATTTTGTTTTTTGTGGTGGCAGGTGCTACTACTAAAATAACTTTTACTATTATTTCCACAAAATAATTACTCGAGTACTCTCTGTGAAGCGTGAAGACCACCTTGTTGTCTGTATAAGTTAACATCGCAATTCACGCCACCTCAAACTCGTCTTCGCATCCTTCGCACTGGAGGTAACATAGTGGATTTTAGCACTTTACCGCCAGCAAGTTTTTTCACTGACCAGCTAGTACACTTTACACTTACTTTCAAGCTCCAAACGTGTAGTAGTTGGTTGCTTGTTGCTTGCAACATCCGCCGACGTTGAAGATCTAGAAACGAAAGGCATCAACCGATCCTTCCTTTACAAACAGAAACAACCTGCGGCTCAAAGTAGTATAAGATAATAGCAACTATTATGGCGAGTGCTTCCAACGACAACAATCCACAAGCAGGTGCTGGCCGCCCTTTGCCAAAAAAGGAAGCCGATCTCTTCAAAAATGTAGTCAAACACTACGAAATGAAGCAGTACAAGAAGGCCATCAAACAGGCTGATACTATCCTGAAAAAGTTTCCGAATCATGGTGAAACGTTAGCCATGAAGGGATTAACCTTGAACTATATGTCCAAGCGCGACGAGGCTCACGCCTTGGTGAAGCAAGGCTTAATGATGGATATGAGGTGAGTGTGTGTCTGCCAACATTTAGAGTAGTCTCCGCAGCCACTTGTTTAGTGTATGAAGTGTGTGCGACTTAGCGCTTTGTCTCTCATCATGATATATCTCCCTCCATGCTGCGATGCGTAGATCACATGTTTGTTGGCATGTTTATGGACTGCTGTACCGATCAGATCGCGATTACAACGAAGCCATCAAGGCGTACAAGCAGGCACTGCGAATCGATTCGGAAAATCTTCAAATTTTGCGTGATTTAAGCATGCTTCAGATTCAGATGCGCGATCTGAATGGCTTCATGGAGACACGCCAAACACTGCTGACCCTGAAGCCGAACGCCAAACCGAACTGGCTCGCTTTTGCTCTGGCCCGACACATGACGGGGGATCTACGTGGTGCTATATCTGTGATCGACATTTACTTGGGTACGCTGACAGAGGGATCGCCCGAGCTTGATCGAGGATTTGAGTCTGGTGAACTTGCATTGTACCGAAATTCGCTGCTAGCTGAAATACCTAACAACTACGAAGAAGCACTGAAGGATCTTGAAGCATGCGAAAAAGTTGTAGTTGACAAAGGATCATGGTTGACCTCCAAAGCAAAGTATCAACTGATGATGGGTGATTTTGACGCAGCCCACTCCTCCGCTCTGGCGTTATACGAGCGAGGTATGGTGGACGACTTTTCGATTCACTCTATTTATATGCTCAGCATTTTGAAACTGAACGACGACAAATTAGTGAAAGACACGTTACGACTAAAAGGCACGCGAACTCTATCATCTTTCTACCCTTTGACAAAGGACCAAAAGCAGCTGCTCAGGGTAGCTTACAAAGAAGAGTTGACTCCTCTTTATCCCAAATCTTACGCAGTTCAGAGAATACCTCTTACGCTCATGGAAAATGATGAGCTTTCCGCCGCATTGGACCCTTTATGTAGAAAAGATTTGACAAAGGGAGTGCCCTCTCTTTGCTCGGAACTCTGTTGTTTCTTTCTTGTAGAAAAAGATGGAGTCCTTGTGAAAGTGGAAGATCCGGTTGACATCAAAGTACACCCAAACTTTCAACGCATCGTGAAAATGGTGGATGTTTACATTGAAAATCTGCGGTCCTGCCAGAAATTTTCACCATCGGATGAGACTGAGGAAGCACCTTCCACTTTGCTCTGGGCAATGTATTTGCGAGGAGGTCTTTACGAGGTGGAAGGAGAATATGAAAAGGGAATTGCCACAATGGATAAATGCTTGGAACATACACCAACTGCAGTTGATGTCTACGAACTCAAAGCTCGTATGCTCAAATCTGCTGGAGATATAAAGGCGGCTGCCGAAGCTCTTGATCTAGGCCGTGATTTGGATAGGCAAGATCGATACATCAACAATCAGACGACACGTTACATGCTCATGGCCGGAATGGAGGATGAAGCACTCAAGAGAATAGCAATGTTTACACGCCACGAAGGAAATCCAGAACGGAATTTATTTGATATGCAATGCTCGTGGTACGAGCTAGAGCTTGCAGCGTGTCTGAGACGTCAGGATCAGTGGGGACGGAGTCTCAAGAAATATTGTAAGTTTAGTCTAAGGGTTGTCATATTTTACGATGGAAATGCATGATTTTATTACAATGATTCTAACCTATTATCCGTGTTCATTTGAAATTGTTCTTTCGCAGTTGCGGTAGTGAAACATTTTGCGGATTACAGCGAAGATCAGTTCGATTTTCATGCCTATTGTTTAAGGAAAGTCACATTGCGTGCGTACGTCGACGTTTTGAGATTCGAGGACAAACTTTATGGAGAAGATTACTACTTCACGGCCGTCCAAGGTATCGTTGGTATTTACTTGCATTTATACGACAACCCAGATATCTTGAAAGAAGACGAAGAGCCCGACTACTCCACAATGACAGCGGCAGAGCGCAAGAAAGCCAAGAGTATTGCCCGAAAAAAGAAGAAAGCCGCAGAGAAAAAGGAAGCGGAAAAGCGGGAGAAAGAGACTGCAGCCCAGAATGGCAGTGATAGCAAAAAAGGCGGTAATGCGAAGCAGGAAACAGACATTCCAGAGGACGATCCAAACGGCGAGGAGCTTTTAAAAAAAGACCCTCTTGAAGAGTCCCAAAAATACACTAGTATTGTCGCCAAATTTGCACCGGATCGCTTCGAAACCTGGATGCTGCAGTACGACGTTTCCATCCGACGAAAGAAGTACCTGCTAGCTCTTCAAGCACTCTTTAAGGCTCGCAACCTTGATGCTGAGAACAGCGAATACGTTTTTCGTCTGGTCGACTTTGCTACCAAAATGAGGGATTTCAGAGAGTTATCTGAAACCGTGAGTACAATTGCAAAGGAAGAGACTCCCAGGCTGCTTGACAACAAGTCTGTGGATCAATTTCTTACGTCTTTAGCAGAAAAGGTTCGCCAAGGCGACACACACGTCTCTTTAAGCACTCGCACTGCTGTCGCCAAAGCTCTAGTCGAAACAAAGGCGAGCTCAGCTACTACTTCTGCTGCTTTGATTGTTGATGGAGGGATTTCTGCGAGAGGCGCATCAGTGCCAGCCTGCCTGTATGCTGCAAAAACATTGAAAGCTTTCGGTGCTAACGCTACTTCGGCTACAGAAAAATGGATCTCGCATGTCAAAGAGCGATATCCACTTGTTCATGATATTTAAACTATCTGGAATGGCGCTGTATTTTAAAAATCTCTTTTTGTGGCTTGTGGTCAATATATGCGGTCTCTTTCAGTGTAAAAAGTAAACAAAAAAACTAATCTTTTCGATCGGAGGAGCCATCCACCTTGTCGCTATTTCTCTTGAGTGAGTTATATTTAATTACTCGAGTACATCAAGCTAACATCGATGCAACATACGAGCGCATTCAGGTTTGCGAGTGAGCAGCACAGCGTATTGTCTGTTGCCGCTCCAATTGGATTTTCTTTACGGGTCTTTGACTAATTGCCCCTTACCCACTTGCGCGGTCAGATATCCATTGATCACACCACTGGCAGACTCGTCGAACGTTCGATTCAAGGTCGGCGATTTCATTGGATGGAACCTCGTGGACAATTTCATTTGCATAAGCTCCGCGAGCTTCGTCAAGAATCACCTGCATGATTTCTGATTCCATATTTTCATCCCGCTTTCGATCGGGATAACCTCTTGCTGCGAGGCGATCAAAGAGAACCTCGGTTTTCGCCCTCAATACAAGGACTAAGTCAAACCAACGTTCAGGGAAAATTTCACAAACATGAAAGTCTGCAACAATTCCTTTGCCTGCCTCTGCTGCTTGTTGAAAAAATACTTCCAGCAAATCCAACAACTTGTCTTCGTCCAAAACATTCGTATCTAATTCTTCATCTCGTCCTTCGTAACAGTTGTTCTCCTCGGCAAACTTGCCAACATTCATATGAATCATATCTTCCCCTAGTGTTCTCTGCGATGCCATGAAAAAGAAAAGAAGAATTGTGAGCTCATTTTCTATCAGACAGATTAATCCCGCAAAGTATACTTACTGCCACAGAAGCAGCCGTGCTCGTCTTCCCGGTCCCAGGAGTGCCTGTTATCAGAATATTCGGTCGACGCCGACTCACCAACGGCTGATCTTCCTGCATTTGATCATCCATGGTGTACTTTGTTGAGATCAGGCTCTAGTGAACTACCAGGTACCAATAAGCAAACCTGACTATGAGTGTTGAGTACCTTCGTACCTCGTACTCCGAGTACCTTCCAAGCATCCAGCACAGCCAGAGAAAACATTATTATTTAAAAATATTGCATGAGTTCGAGTCGTGTATTATTTTCGTGGTCCTGGTTTTATTTGGTGACGGACAGGCAGTGTATCAAAGTACTTTCATTACCAGGTACAGTATTCTTTTTGCTCACATTCTAGTAGTGTACTACTACTTCTGGTACTAACAAAATACTGTTCTGTAATAAAATCTATCAATGCTATGATCAACAATTGTTGATCTTCAAGAACTAAGTTAGTATAGCCTCTTTACTCTAGACAATACCCATGCCAGTGTGCGAGGGAAGCACCAGTGGAGTAGCATTTTTCACAGCAACGTAATAATACCAGAAAAAGTCCACCATGAGCACGAGCTGTACAAATTGTGCAAACAACGCCAGGTAACCAGGGAGTTTGGAGCCAGCGCTGTTGGCAAGCTCATGGTAGCTGTAAATCCAAAAGAAGAACTCCATACAGCGCCCGAATCCCAGAGCAGCTACGAAATGAGCTGTTAGCAACTCGACAACGCCAGAGGCTTGTTTCTGGAACATGTACAACTGAGGAATCAGAGCAGCAGATTCAAGGTAAATGGCGAACGTCCAGGCCGTGTCGCTCAAAAAGTCCGAGTTCAAGTTGGGATGAATGAAGATTGCAATGAGTCCAATGGGGCCGATTAAGTAAAGAGCTCCCAAGCCAGGTGGCACGTTCATTTCTCCAAAAGTATCCAGGTCCGATTGGTAGGTTGATCTGAAAGGAACTAGGCAGCCGTAGAGAGCGGAGGCTGTAAATATCAAAGAGGTTATCTCAATCAAATGGTACAACCAATCACCTGATTTGTCGTATGGCAAATATCCCTCGTGTCGAATGATGGACGTTAACCGAAAGAAAAAGACAAGACAGTAACATTGCAGAGTTTTAGCGGAGACTCCCGAAGCACGCTTGCTCTTGAATGTTTTCACATTGAGAATACCAAATCCAAACATTCGGGCCAGAGCTCCGTAGGTCATGAGAAAGGAGAAATCACCACCAGAAAGCATAAAGTACACGAACAAGGATGCGGTGAAAAATCCAGCCCACATCAAAACATTTTGGTTCAGAGATTCCAGCGCCAAACTTTTCTTGCCAGACTTGGCTTTCGATTCATCTGATTTATCCGCTCCTCCCAATCCGCCCTGTGCAAAGGAACGTGAATAGTATTGAAGATAATAATATGATAATATTATTGTAGGGCGAAAGGCGAAAGACAGGAAAAGTTAGAGTTCCCAAAGTCATTTTATTTAGTACTCAACAATACAACATTATCTCTTGGCCAAAAATCTGCTCCGGTGACGACTGAGATTCCTGATTCTTCCGAAAATTTCACACAAGCAAGGATAAAGCACGTAAAAATGACACTGTCGAAGGCCAGACAGGGAATTTGCGTGTGGTAGTCTGACGCATCTCAGGGATTTCAAGTATCTTACAACTGAGGAACAGCAGTGACAATGACGCTGCACTCCAACGGTAACGTTTCTTGCTTCAAGGCAGGACGATTAATCTCACTCAACAGCAAAAAATATAGCTTACCATATCATAGGCAGGTGCTCCATAAGATCCTCCTGATGCGGGCGCCGGAGCCGAGTAAGATCCACCGTAACCGTCGCCACCGACAGCGCCACCGTAGCTAGGTGCAGCATATCCGCCCTGTGGAGGATTCGAGTAGCTTCCATAGCCACTGGGGTTGGCATTAAAGCCTTGGCGTCCATAGGGACCATCAGATGACATAGTTTTATATTAGTTGCGCTTTCGTTAGAATTAAAATGAAATTAGTTTATGGACATGCCAATCCACGAACTGGCTAATTTTTTGTATTGATTTTTTTAATGTTGTGTCATGTTATGAAGGAAGTACCTGGTAGTCTCCACCAGTGTACACCTTTGTGATGATGATGACCAGGGATGATGCAGCTATGGGAGCCATATTTTCAAACCACCCGGGCATATATAGAGTTTGCTTTTCGCTTGTTTCCCCTACAACATAAGATGACTGTTTCGTCCTCATCAATATACTCTAAATAAAATATACTCAAGCTACTAGCTAGGCTACTCGACACTGGCAAGTTAGTAGATGCAATAGCCGAAGCAGACGACAGAGATATTTCAGTGGTAGCGTTTCTATAGAATAGTGGGGACGCCAGAGTGACAGAGGGTCCCGAACAAATTATATGAGGTCTAGCAAAATCATTTCCACATCCAAGCGAGTAGAGTGCTCAGTCTCACGGAGTTTATCCAAATCCTCATACGAGGCGTGCTCCGGAAAAATGACGGTCTCCACATACTTTAATTTTCTGAGCAGTGAAAGGGTCTGCTCCAGAGGTTTCGTACCCAGCGATTCCAGTTTGGCCTGTGGTTCGAGACAATACCGTAGAAGAAAAAAAAGTTCAATGAATTGAGCAACAATAACGTGAAAAGCAACTGCAAATACGGCAGCAACGATACCAGAGGACTTACTCGGATGCGAGGATAATAGGCGATTCTGGGCTTCAAGTTCTTGGTGCGTTTAGCTGAATGGTCATTTGTCTCGCTGGAATGATTCATGCCATCTTCTTCTATCGATTCACCGTGACCTCTTCGCTTGTGACTTCCGTTCATCAAGCCGGCAGCTCGTACCGCACTATTCAATGCTTGAAAAGAAATAGCCCGTCCCATATGAGTCGAAGGTGGCTTTGGTGAACTGGCGGACGAAGGCATGAGAGGTGGCGCAACACATTTCTTCTTGGTCAGAGATGGATCACTACTTTCAGAAGAGAGATGTTTCTGGGCATCGTCTTCTTCCACAGGAGAATGCGGTTCGTTTTCAATACCGTCGCCATAATAAGGCGGAGAAAAGTAGTACTGGTGCAGTTGCCACATATCTGCGTTGTTGAATGGAAGCTTGCCAACATCAATGAGAGGACGGAAATGAGTTCGAAGCCACCGTAGATTGCGATTGCGTTGTTCTGGGTTGTACAAAGGAATTTCATGGTATCCAGACTCCATACTCGGCTCTGATGCATGATACGTAATTGTTGCCGGCCTGCCGAAGGCTGAAGATTCATTCCAAGCTTCCAAGAACCCATTCTGAGACACTCTCTCATCATCAGACGTTTTCGGCAATTGCCATCTGCCCGAGAACGTCCTCTCAATCAAGGCTGCATTATCCGGTATCAGTGAGGAAAGGGGATCGATGTTGGCAGCGTCATTGTACGTTTCATGCTTCAGCGGTTCCACATAAAGCTCAGCGGTAGGGTTGGCTCCAAGGGAGGCCAAGGCTATTTTGGCTGCAGCTGCAACCGCAGCAGGCGGAGCGGGTCCTTTCGCTTCCTCTTCTCCGTCGTCGCATGGGCCCCTCTTTTTGCCCCAATTTCTCCACATTAAGCGAACAAATGCAAGCACCTTTTCGTTGGACCATTCTTCCGGTAATGCAGGCATACCTAGTGTTACAGCAATGGCTGGGGAGCCAAAAAAAGGAGTGGCAACGTTAAGATATTGTTGTGACAGGAATTGAATTCAAAACGCCCCGAAACGAGCAAATGATGAATACTCACGACTCATGGGAAAACCAGTCAGCATCTTCAGCGGAGCCTTTTGGTTGGAAACTATGCCAGCAGTGATGTGTCGCTGCGCCGAATATCCCACCTGACAGTTATCCAAATATATGGTCTCCAAAGATGTATTGTACGCCAGAGCAAATGATACCGCCTTTGCCGCATTCAAGTCAATACCGATTCCTGACATTCCTAGCCTTCGCATATTGGTGTCCTCTGACAAGTTCTTCATTATGGCACGAATACCAACTGTTGTGACCGCATTGAAACTGATATCCAACTTTACCAGAGTGATAGACGTGCTCACTACAGCACAAAGCTGCGCTCCACGATCCGTCATTCTGTTGTTGTCGAGCTTAATCTCTTTCAATGTGGGCGATCCCCAAATGGCATTCATAAGAGCTTCGACGCCAACATCAGTAATCTGATTAAAGGATAGCATGATTGATTCCAAAGGTACCTTTTTGTTCTGCGTGAAAGCCTGAGCTAAGACACCCATATCATTGTCATCTATATTGTTGTCCGTCAGACAAAGAACCTGCAAAGATGCATTGGAAAGTAGCATACTCGGTATTGTATAGAATCCAACTGATTGCATTCCTGTAGATCCCAGGAAAAGATGCTCCATTCGTTGCGGGGTAGCAGAGGGGCCTCTTGCTACAGCTGCGATTCTTCCCGCCGCCTCTTGAATTTGCAGACGGGCATCAATTTCTGCTACGGCAGTGGCCAAAGCCTTGGTCCCCTCGGGGCCGATTTTGTTGGCTGTAAGATGAAGCCTACAAAGATAACAACCATGAACCAAAGCCCCCGCAATTGACAGCGCACCTCTTTCCCCGATGTTATTTCCAGTCAGAAATAACGTCCGCAGATAATAGTTACCAGCAATGGCTTTTATAGCTAATTCTCCGCAACCTTCATCGCTAATATGATTGAAGGATAAATCCAGCACCCCAAGCGCTCTGTGTTCTAACGTTCCATTTGTTTCTATACAAAGTGCGTTTGCGATACTGTGTGCCCCAACATCACCAAGATCGTTATACCCAAGCTTAAGCACGGAAAGATTTGGGTTGACGAGGATTGCTTGTTCTATCAGGGCCACATCATTCACCCCTAATCCTCTTCGAGCTAAATCAATCTGAATTATTTCAGGATAAGCATAGAAACAAGTGAGTAAGTAAAGGCAACAAGAAGAATGTCTGTCATCATATCCAGCTTCGCGCGGAAATAAGTCCCGATCTCCTCTACTCACCACTGCCAAAGTTCCCCGTGCTGATACCTCCGAAAGGCGTGACAGTAACAGTGCTTTCTTTCGGTGCGCAACTACCGCACACTCGAGATCTGGACAGACTGTTTCTGACTCCATCTGCTCGTGCAGAGGTCCACTGGTTGTTGAGCTCTGGGAAGAATCAGAATCATCTAAATCAGAGGTTGCTCCAGAATCAAAACTGCTGCTTGTGGAGAGTGAATTATCGTCGGACAGGGAACCCGACGAGGCAGAGTCGCTGGCATCGTCGTCTTTGTCAGTTTCTTCCATTTTGCTGTCGCTGAGCGGTTTCTCCTTCTTCTTATTATAATTGTCGTTCTTGATATTGCTTGTATTATCTTCCTTTTCCTTCCTTAATCTAGCATTCTCAATGTCTTCCGCTGTTCTCGGTGCGGCCTTGACGGCAGTGGTAGAGGCAACATCAGCTGTTCTGTTTGGGACACCTGTTGCTGGCTCTTTGGCATCAGCGGAAGCTTTAACATTGTGCCTAATTCCAGTTCCAGGGGGAGGTAAAGGGAGATTTATCTTGCCGTGGGTAGCATTCTTGTCACAATTGTCTTCAGAATTTCTAGAGGATTTGCTATTGTCACTACGGTTGTACACGACAGAGTTGAATCTGCTGGCAGGCGTGGAAGTTGCTACAGCAGTTGGAGAAGATGCCATATTGGATGTTGCATTTCCAGAGATAGAGCTATTGTTGCTCGTACTTGTTCTTAATGCTGCTGGTGACGAGTTGATAGCATCGGCCTTCCCCCTTGTGGTTCTTAGATCCTTCGATGGTGGTTTCATATCATTCGCCACAGAAGCTGAGTGCATTGTCAGTGCACAACTCTTGCCACTCATGGAACGTTGAGGCTACGAGTTAAAATGCTAGCTTCTTCCTCCAATAGAGCAACCCCCAAACTTAAGTATTTATCCCTTTTCTTACTTGAAACTGTCAAAATGCCCACCACAGTTGCTGGGAACAAGTGCGAGCAATTGGAAATTCTGTTCTGGCCTGCAGAGAGACCCCTGGACTTCCTCTCCGCTTTAACTATCGTCGCTGATAGATATAGCTAGCTAGTTTGTGCATGAATCAGGACAATGGAGCTTCGTTATGATCTCTATCAACAATTGGTCTAAAATGAATGGTTACATCGACTGGTAGTAACGCAAATCGCTGTATCGTACGAATTCCGGAGACTAGAGTACGAGCACAATACCGGGTACGAGTACTAGTAGTAGTAGTCTACTCGAGCGAGTACCTGGGGGTACTCGAATATTCCACGGATAGAGTCCATAATAATATTGATGACAAGCAACGATCAAGGACAGTTGCTGAAGTAGTAGACTACTGGTAGTAGTAGCTAGTAGTAGTTTGGTACCGTAGTAGTCTAGCTAGAGTGAGTAGCTACAGTACCCGGCGTACTGATAGTAGCTAGTCTAAGTTGCCAGCACAAGCGTGCCTGCACCTTGGAACCCGAGTGGTGTTTTGTAAAAGCAATTAAGTACGCATGTCATGACAGAGTCGCCTGATATGTAATGTTATCCAATCAAAAATCTATCAATCCTTCTTACGCACTAAAACTCTAATGGCTCAGCATAAGGTTAGTGCATCGGTCACAACATTAGTAGGGAGTACAAGGAGAGTAGACTACTAGTAGTAGCTACTATTGTACACCTACTACTACTACCTAGTAGTAGTATCTTATTCCTGCTACCAGTAGTAGCTTGTAATAGTACTAGTGAGCAGCTCCTCCTTACTACGATAGCTACTACGTACTCCGAGTATTCTACTACTCGAGTAGAGTGGAGCAACGTGTAGCTAGCTAGCTACTAGAAGTAGCTACTACTAGCTACAGTAGTAGCAGCCATGTAGCGAAAAATTATGTCAGGCATTGCACCAGGCTTGTGATAGCTTCGTAATGGTGTCACACTCTACCTCATTGTTAGATGAAAACTGCAGGCCATGATGAAAAAGGTCGCTCCGGAACTAGCTACTCGTAGCAGTAGTAGTCTCCTTTGCTCGTCGGCATCATCGTCGACTCCACTTCTCTCTGCAGCAGCCAGCACGACCCATTTGTCCTTTTAAATAGGAAATCAGGCTGCAGCTTCTGCCTCGCTACTACTTAGTGTTTCCACACTGGGCTGACTGAAAGAGAAAATTATATTTGTCTGCCGCTTCCCCGCCAATATTCGCAGTCTTGAGAGAAGCCCAGCAGCACAGTTTGCTCGACTCCGTTCAAAAGTTCTTGCCGATTATGACCCAGCGATATTTTAAAACTTTACCAGACAAGAACGCATGATTTCTTTTTGTCAACAGTCACTTGGGCTCCGATGAAGCTGTACCTGCGAGCTGATCGCTGCTACAACTCTGCCTATGCAGGATCCTCGTTCACTCGCGCTGCCAGCAATACCATCGTCGAGAGCATGTTGCACAAATTGTTGCACAAATTTAATTACGAGTAGTCTACTCGGAGTAGTTCGCATGCCGGATGACCAAAAGCTACCAATACCAATACAGTAGCCATCGTCTGTCATGCGTGCCTGTCGCAGCCACCGTTTAGTGGTACTTACTACTAGCTAGTAGTAGTAGTTGGTAGACCTACAGCGGTTCACGGCCAGAGAGACTAATCGGGGTCGCCCTCTAATTGCCAAAGGTCATTCTACTTGGGCTCGTGACTGATAGAAAGACCCTCCCTGTCATGCTAGGTACCACTACTAGCTATTACCTGGTAGGTAATCTACTGTTCGTCCTAGTGGTTATTTTTTTAGCGCAGCAGAAAGGCAAGAAACGCCCTACAAATTCCCGCAGAGACGAGACTAGACAGGTACTACTACTATCAGACCTCTACTAGTAGTAGTCTAGTAAAATTTATACTGCCTTCATTTGCTAATTTTGGAGTATAACATAGAGCCAAGTTCGTAAGAATAACGTCCAATAACAAGAGACAAGATAAATTTCAACATCAGATCCAGAGCCCGGAAAAGGAAGAGGAGGACCAGGTGAACGCTAGTACACGTATTCAGTAGGACTGTA
>Ga0100391_1000469_pt1 | contig 47430 bp, 25 predicted proteins | sample CryGeymeta201515_FD_81541 | JGI IMG/M metagenome (GOLD analysis project Ga0100391, IMG submission 81541) | Groundwater microbial communities from Crystal Geyser aquifers in Utah, USA - Crystal Geyser metaG 2015-15 | ecosystem: Environmental > Aquatic > Deep subsurface > Groundwater | place: USA...
ATTTATTTCGAAGGTTAGAAACAAAAAAAGGAAAGGAAACGTCATCCTAATTCGGACTGAAAAGACTATGAATCAAAGTCAACGGGACTCTGAAACATGAGCGCACATGTTCACAGACGAAAAGGAACATCGAACGAAAATCTGTGAGATCGTTTTATAGCCAAGTAGTAACACAAGGAAACCCTCCTCTAATATTCTTCACCAACCATGTCGTTTGAAGCCGCGTTGTTAACTATTCGTCGACAGGAAAGTCTTCGAATGAGGACTCATCGTCCATTGGAATGTGCTGCGTTGGTCCCGCTGAATCAAGATGGTGCATCTTTTTTAATGATTATGAGAAGTGACAACAATACAAAAAGACGCCACGAATTCATGTAATGGGTCTTCTCAGTAGTAGTAAGCTTGCTACTTGTTCTGCCCTTTGCCTCGCTGCTAGATTTGTTGAACGGACGACCCCATTCCCCGCCCCCGCCATCCTCGTTGGAATTTCTAATTTCGTTTTTCTGGAGAGAGCTGGAAGTGTGGGAAAATTATGAATCAGTTCTATATTTTATTTATGAGCGTTATGCGTCGACAGCTTTCAAAACCAGCCCCAAGTACAGATTTGATGAATAAGCAACGCTTGACTCATTTTTGTTGCAGCGGTTGGTGGTACTTGGAAATATCTTCCCTGGATACCAAACTTTACCCCACCTCAAAGAATATGTAATGTTTCTGTATCTACGCATAATTGAAAGTTCCTAGAATAAATTTTAGGAATGGCTAGAGAGAGAAATTTTGCTGAAAGCTGGCTAAAGACCTGCTCTGGAGTACTTCTAGCGTCTGCTGCTGCAGGGGTAATCAAAAGTCAAAAGTACTGCCCGTAGCAACAAGCCGTAAGTTATCCAGACCAAAAAAAGAGTGGGATGAGAGCAAATGTGCGGGATAAAACGCCAGTCGTATGAATCTTTTCATTCTTGTTATTAATGTGCTACTACTCGTATTTAGTAGTACTATTGCTTAGTACTACTACTACGTACTAGTAGTCTAGTACTATTGAATTCCGAGTACTACGATAATATTATGAAAACTTAAAGAGCTTTTATTAGAGTACACTACCCAATAAAATTGCCTGTCGTAACAGAAAGCAACCCCAGCGAAAGTGGGATGGATCTATCATTTCAATTTGGTACTGTAGCGATAGACGCAAGCCATGCTACAAAGGAAGCACCACGAGTTCAAGCGGGTGGCACGCTATATGGAATTCTGAGAATAAAAGCCAAAAGAAACATTTGTGCTCGAGAATTGAACGTATATTTCAAAGGAAAAGAATACACGACAGTAGCCGTTGCGTCCGTAACGAATAAAAAAGAACGGGATAAGCATGAGTTAATACGTTTTCCTTTGGATTTGCCAGCAAGATCAAGCGAAGGATATCTTATCATCAACAAGGATATTGGAGGAATCGCAAAAGGAGATTACAAGGTGCCATTCTCCTTTGAAATTCCAGAAACATGTCCACCCAGTCTCAAAGTGATGCAAAAATGTGGAATAACGCGAAAAACAGAGAGTGCTGTCGTCAAATATGCATTACGCGCCTTTGTGGTGGGCTCTGGAAGGATCAAGGACTACGGGTGTACACAGGAAGTTCGTGTGATTTCACAGATCATTCCGAGTGAGTCAAACAACATAGTACACTGTCTGCAACGGGAGGACGAAAAGTTCGTGGGTGAAATTACACTCGGATGCAAGCTCTTGGACTCGCGCGTCCGACCGGACCAAGAGCTACACGTTCGCTGCTGCGTTGTGAATGACAGCACGGCACCATGTCAATCAATCCAAGTCACCCTGCAACAAACATTGGTATGGTGGGCATCTTCTTCTCGCATCAAGGTGGTCCCATCACATCAATTTTACAGTACCGACAAAACAGAGACACTGTCGGAGTGTACAATACCCTATTCTTCTGAGCCAGTGGGAGAAGATAGCGTCCGGCGGAAACTGCAGGATAAAATGCGATCATATACCAACCAAGTAGCTATACGGGACCTTTTATTGAATGATAGTGATCCCGAAAGAGTGACAACGGTGACTCTCCCACCGATTCCATCGCATGCATTTTTGAACAATTTTCAGGGGCAAAAAATTGGAGTAATGCATCAACTTCGCATCAAATTATTCTTAGCGATCGATGGTGTAAGCCCATTGACGCAAGTTATAGCCTTGGACTAAAATGGTGCTGATTAGCACGAAATGGTCAGTGTTCTTTCGAGTCTCTGGAGCACCAAGAGCTAGCTAGTAGCTTGGATAGCCACAGTCCGTAGTAGCCGAAAAGGCGGGGCAGGAGGGCATGTTGTTATTGTTGTAGCTACTACTAGTACTAGTAGTAGCTAGTTACTATTAGTACAAATTGAAGGACGTCTGTCCGTTACCAGGAAATCTTACACTTTAATGGAAAATCGTGGTGTTTGTTCACAAAATCAAAACCACAAAAAAGGCAAGCTAATTGCAAATACCGCTACATACCATTTGGAATATGTAAGACAGGCAACCGATTGACTAACAAGCTAAACAAGCAACCATGTCAGAAGCGCCTCCCAACATCAAGGAAGCGGTCTCGCTTCTCAAGAATAAATATCCAACGATAAATATCATAGCTTCCACAAACTCCTTCATGACAGCAACCTATCAAAGGACTCCAAATGCCTTTGTTAAGGTAAAATTCACTCTCACATTTCCAAATGGATATCGAAACTCGGCAACGGAAGACAATTCACTGGTGGTGGGGATTGAAGGTGGCGTGAACGTGGCCCCGGGTCTCAAAAAGAAATTGATAAAGGAACTAGAGGAGCTACCCAAGAAAGAGATGAAGAGCACTTTTCACCAGATGGACGCAGCAATAAAACGACTGGTGGAATTTATTGACACAAACCTATTTGTACCGTGCTGGAAAGAATTGCGACAGGTCGTGGAACTTCTCAGCAACAGCAATGATAGTGCAAGACCCGACACTATCGGATTGAACGAAAGGAAAGGATTGATTCGTCTCAATTTCCAACCGAGGAACGGAAAGTACCAATACAAATGTTCTATCGCGATTGACCCAGCTTATCCCAATACTACAGAACTGGTCGATTATGGCAAGGCATGTAAACTCAAAATGGAATCGACCAATTTTCCTGGACCCATTGAAAAGATTATTACCTCCCATGCACAAGAGCTGGTAAGGCGTTTGCAAGATGGCATGTCCGAGGACCAGGCCCTGACTATGAGCAACCCAGTGAACCTTCCCCTCACGGATAGTAAATCAAGTCCCAATGAAACGCCCGCAGAAGCTTGGCAACGGGAAGAGGATGCTCGTCTCAAAATGTACAAAATATCCGGCGGCCCCTACGACGGCAGTTGTCCACAACCATCTCTGTTGTACTTGGTAAAATTTCTCCGTCGAGCTATATACCGATTCGCCGAGGACAAATGTCCCTCGTGTGACAAATTCTCTGTGCCAGCCGATCCAGAGGAGCTTGCAGCGATGTACAAGGCAAAGGGATCTGTCCAAGCGAAACGCAGTCGTCCCTGCTGTGTTCATTGTGGTCATTGGTATCATGTCGGGTGCATGGACAAACTCATGAACGAGCCACCTTTTGGTATTGGAGCTACATGCACTGGAAATTGCGACGGAAAGCAGCTCTACCACCCAGATTGGCCCTTGGAGACGGCGGCAGATCGTGAACGATTGTATCACCAGCGCCAAGCCAAAGAACGAGAGATGGCAGATGCTGCAGATTTTTTCTAGTGATTATTCTTTTCTTCTTCTTCTTCGTTTGCTCATATAACTGTATCACGCAATTCTCATGTTGTGGCCGAACCTTTCTATGGCCTAATCATTTGGCTAAACCACCGTCATACGTGTACCATGTTGTACACTGATTGATTGAGACAGCAAATCGGTATCTTCGTGAGGACCCTATCTTTTGAGGAAGTAGCAAAGAGCATGCCGAAGGAACCAGAGTCCATGAGGTCAAGATTACGTGTGAAAAGTCCAGAGATCGACCTACCTACTTTAAATTGACTTAATAATATTCTAGTAGCTACAACTGTGAGTGCTTGTACAACAGCTGAGTTACTAGTACTAGCTAGACATCAAAGGACTAGAGTTCGCAGTGCATTCCGATCAGTGCAAGACTCAAAAAAAAAAATAGTACTAGACGACGAGTACTACCTGGCACCAGCAAAGAAGCAATCAGTCCCAACACGAGTTATTCCATGATGACGTCTGCCCTTAGCCCAACGGTCGAATCGAAATCCTCTGATTGTTGTGGCGCCATCCTCGCTTGGTGGTGATCTTCCGTAGTACTGGGCAGGCACAACAACGCAAAGATCCTGCAAGGAAATATATCTATCTACACTCTACTACGACCAACATCAAGATTGGCACTAGTAACCAACACCATCCGTACTCTAGTTTTCCTCCCGACGTCCTTGGAACTGTTTAAGAGTGAGACGGGAGCAAACGTCAAGGCTAGGTCAAATAAATAACTAAATATTGGAGAAACGAAGACTTGAAAAGAGCCAAAGTTGTATCTTGTTTGAAACTTGATTGAAACGGTCATTGCTTTGGGTGGCGATTGAGCTAACGACTGCGAAAACCGTACTAGTACCCATAATTTCAAGATGATGCGGTATATGGCTAAGCATCCCTTCCAGGGAGATGCACGCCAGTCTCAGCTGACCTTTCCACAGGGGACCATTATCACCGCTAAGGCCGGTCAATCTGGTGCTTGGTGGTGGGGTGTTGCCAACGGGAAGGAGGGTTGGTTTCCTCCGACCTACGTAACACAAGCTCCGCAGCAGCAGCAGCCGCCGCCGCCACAACAGCAGCAACCGCAGCCAACTGCCTTTGGACAGCCCTCGCCACAGAACATGCAACAGAGGATGCAGCAAGCTACGTTTGCATCGTCTGTTCAGCAGCGACAGGCATATCCTCAGCAGCAGCAGCAGCAACAACAACAACAACAACAACACGTACCACATTCTGGCTATCCCCAGCAACAACAAGCCCAGGGTGCGTATGGTTCTCCTCCTCCTGTCCAACAGCAGCAAGGGTTTGGAAGCTTTACGCAGCCTTCAGCAGCGCCTCAAGTTCCTTATGTTCCAGATGATCCATTCGCAGGATTGGATTACATGAATGGTGGCACTGCTCGCGCTCCTGCCGCTGGTTTTGCCGCCACGACCTCGGAGTTGCCCGACCCAGCCTCTTTGATGCCAACAGGAGCGTCACAAATGACCCAAAGTATGGGGACTTTGCCAGCACCTGGATCATTAAGCTCAGGATTCGGACAGCGAACGGCATCCCCCATGCCGCAGCAGGGACTTGGGGCATCCACAACGTCCATTCCAAGCCCAAGTAGTTTAACGGGCGGATCCGTTGCTTCGTCGGTGCTCAATATGTCTACTAATCAATCGCCCACAGACTCGCGTACCGTGGGTCCCAGTTCTACTCCTGCTAGCCAGACAAAGGTTACTACACCGGAGCAGCAGCGATCTCCTCCACGATCCAGCAAGTCATTTAATTCGGTATCTTCCGAAAACATCAAAACACAATCGCCTACTCGAAAGACGCCACCTCGATCGATGTCAACCTCAAAAGCGAAAGCGATGGAGATGATGGAGGAAGAGACGCGGATTGCACCTTCGACAGGCACCAAGGCACCAACGCAGCTCACTCCTGCAGAACTAAAAGCTTTGCAGGATCACGAACGGGAAGAAGCGGAACAAAAGGCTCAGGTTCGAAAGGAAAAGGCTGAAATGTCGCGGCAATCAGTTCTTGAGACCAATGACGGTGGTATTGGGAGCAGTGGCATTGCTCTTTCTACCACAGAAACTGGTGAAGTTGAAGTTGGTTTGGAAGGAGGAGACGGTTACATTTCCTTCAACCCGTTTGATTATTTGGCGGGAAGTACGGGAGGTCGTCCAAAGCGAAAGTTTTATCCCATCTACCGTGTGCCTCCGTTTTGGGCTCTGCTAAATTTGCAGACATACATTCTCCGAACCCCCATTCCCAAAGAAAAACTGAATGACCGCACTGCCATGTACGAACGACTGGCAAAGGCGCTCAGCTTTGTGTCGCATGTCTGTGCCGAGTCACCATCGTTGAAGTTTTTGCAACACAATCACATGGCTTGCGAGGCGTGCATCAAGTTGATTTCACTTCTCCCGCATTCGGCGGGGGCTTCCGGAAAGCAGTTGGATGCTCTGTTTCTAAATTTTATCAATGTCTTTGTCCCACTCATTGATAAGATTCAGCCCAACCAGCAAATGGTCTTGCCTGGAGGATGGCAGCAGCCGGACTATTGCAACTTGGTGCTATACGTCGTCAGAAATTGCGGCGACAACAAGTGGAGCTTTACTGTATGCAACACCAGCAAGGATGGTCTTGAATATCATCCATCGTCATTCGATCCCGAATCCGGTCGGCAATTAAAGCAGTTGGCCATGACCATATGGGAGATTCCTAGTCAGCGATTGCTCGACTCGAGCTTTTGGATCCTTCTCTTTCGTATGCAAGTCTATCCTTCCAGGAAGAATACAGCTGAGTTTTTATACACCAAATTACTTCCGGCTCTCAATTCGAGACCTCTCATGTCAAATCTGGATCAAGGGCCGGCAGAATATTTGGAGGTACCTGATGCTATCTCTGCGTCTACGATGCACCCCTTGGCTCGACTTGCGTTGACGACAAGCCCGGCCATTGGGAAACGGAGCTCAAAGTATTCTTCTTTGCTGTTGATGAATGCGGCGTTGGGTCTTGCCTACAAGGAAATTGAAACAGCACCAGCTCACTCACTTGACCCTGAAGATACTCGTATTCTAAAGCTGGCTGGGCGTAACTTGGCGAATTTCGCTTCTACGATGGATCCAACCAAGGTTGGCGATGATTCTCTCTTGTCCGGACTTTCCGCTACCTGGAGCTTTCTTGATCGCTTCTTGAAAAAAGTAACTTTCACAGCATCAAGACCAATGGACCAGTACAGCCACGGGCTCTCTAAATCGGCATTGCAGGATGAATTTTCTAAGGGTGTAATTACCAACTTAAAGTCATCAGCTGGAAGTGCTGCGCATCCTCTTTTCGGCCGCATGCGTCGTGACGATTACGAGAACGTTGTCAAGCGACTGATGGGTGATCCTAGGCAGGATCCAATTTTAATTCCCGCTGTGTTGACGGATGAGGATCTTCCGCCGGTAGCCACGGATTACGCCACTGCCTCATCGTCGTTGCAGCGCGTTGCAGACGCCTGTAGTCTCTTACTTCAGCAACGTCGACTGGTTAAGAATTCACCCGCATTTGCGGCCTCTGCTGCACAGTACGCATTGACGCACATCTTGCCGTTGCCAAATTCTGATCCTAAGTTTTGCTTCTGGAGAAAAAGCGAAATGCGTCGTGAGACTCAAGTGAATCTGTTATTTTTGATTCGCCGGATTGTCCGCATCTACACCGCAGCTACGGCATGTGTCCAGCAATCTCGAGGACTTATTGCCATACGGTCTACTGCGCTCGCCGCAGGAGCCTGTGTTGCCGATGCTATTTGTCGTGTCAAGGCAGTCGATGACCCAAGCGCCTTCTGCCTTCACTACTCGGGTCTGTGTGAAGGACCCACGGAACCTTTCGGGATCGAAGCTGGATCATACGACAGTTTGGGTTCCAATTTGCCGATTTATGATCCTGTTCTTTGTGCTTTGCGTTTCCGATGCCTTGATTACCTACGCGGACTAACACTAAAAGACGATGGCACAAAGAGGAATACCATCTTCAATTTTGATAAGAGCTTAACAGCCCATGACGGGGATCTTGTCTTGATCAATCAGCTGTCTATCCAGCTTGCATTTCAACGCCCGCATCCTCCAACGGAGGAAGCCATGGCCAATCATGCCACGATGTTGATCTCCGGAAGGAACGGATCCATGCTTGAAGTGTTGCCTGACTTTGAATACTTTCGTGACATCGTCTTTGCATTTCGCCACGCTGTGTCTGGAAAGGCACAAACAGCTCCAGATATACCCGATACGCACACATGGTTGCCTTCGGATGCAACGTTGCATTGGAGTGTCAAACGCGCTGTCAAGGACAGCCCAGTTCTTGAATATGACGTGAAAGCCTTTCATGGACACCCACAGGAGTATGTCGAAGTGGTGGCTCAGCAAGCCACCATCAAGACGAAGCAGAAAGGATTCTTGTCTCTGTTCACCAGCAAGGAACGAGAAGTGAGGGCGCGTTTGTCTTCGGCGGACCCTAACACTGTGGTCAACTCGTGCGGCGAGAAGTTTTTGAATAAGAGGTATGTTCACACCATTGCTTTCATTCAATACGTTCTGTTGTCATAGGTTTCTAAAGTTATTCGCTTTTCCCCTTTCAATTTCTTTGCACACACAATATAGATCGTCGAAGCCTGTTTCTGTTCACACCGAGGACGATATACTGCACCTTGAAAACAAGGAACTGCCAACGTTTGGAAATGTTCTTACGCCTGCCGATTCGGAGAGATTTGTACAATTTCTCACGGCACCGTACATCCGGATCCCGCTCATTATGGACTTTTTTGCCAACGGGGACCCAACTCGCCTCTCCGCTTTGAAAACGAAGTCGCTACAACTGATTGTTGACGCAGCATTGTTTGAGCCAGGAAGGTGGAAGCCTGCTGACTATATGGATACCATCAAGGAGATCCCAGTGGTCGATTATGACAAGCTTGAAGAACTGTTGGCGACAGCACACGGAACGCTTTTCAATGAGATTGCGAAGTCGCCGGATGTCATCACTAGCTGCATTGTCAAAATGCTTGAGAGAGCTTTGGACATGGATGTCGGCAAGTACACAAAGAAGGCTTCCTCGGGACCACTTATTCTGTATCTGATTCGTTTAGCAGTTCGCGTTGAGGGTTACATGAAGTATGCGTTAAAGAAATGTATTCCTGGACAGCCACGGCCACGTGGCCTAGAGTCCCTGAGCAACATCAAGGTGGATGCTGCGTTGAAGAAGATTCGTGGAATGTTGGACTCACAGGCCATCCCAACCTTGGAGTACTGGATCGATCCTGCTCGGTGCAAGGATGTCGACACCTTGAATCTTGTTCATGCTCATCTTTTGTATTTGTTCAAGAATTACGAATACGATGATCTTGATTACCGAGCGGTGTCGGTGATTTTGTCGTCGCAAGTGTACCTAACGATCAACCATCGCTTCAGTACGAAGGTCTATGATGATATTCAGGATACAAACAACCCGAACCACCCTCCGCCTTCGATCCAGATTGCGCAGAGTGAGATTTTCGACGTCATCCAGGCGCATCGATACAACCTGCTTCGCTTCTGCAAAGAAAAGAAAGAGGAAGGTGATCATGCCATGGAAGCCGTTGTCCGTGTCGCTACTGGTACTGGCGGTCGCCAGGAAGCCGACATGAAGAAGCGCCACTGGCAAAGTATAAAGCATCCCACGTGCTATGGTCGCTTTGTACCAGATACGGAAGACGTCAATCTTCGAGATGGAACCTACCGTATTCCCAAACCTGGCCAGACTTACGAAGAGTGGATGCTCTATGTGACGACTAAGGCTGTCGGAATTGAAGTGAATATGCAGCTCAGTGATTTTACTCTACAAAACCACAAGATGACCCTTTTAGATCCGCATATCATGGAAGATCCAGATTTTGCTGAAACTCGCCGTTCTGCTCTAAAAGATGCTAGCGATGTTGCTTGTGCTGAAGTCATGCACACCACGAACCGATACTGGTGGCGCCTGGTTGGTCGTCGGTATGATATTGAATCCTGGGGCCCAGATTCAAGAAATTACCACGACCACAAGGTGGCGATGAACGCTAAGTACACCCGAAAGTTCCCCAATAGTATTCGTCCAGGCGAGAAATGGATATCCGAGACGCTGGGTGACAAGCTACCTTTAATTCTACCCCAAACGACGCTTTACATGTCTGCAAACGACTTGTCAGACGACCCTTTTGTCATGCTCGCCGGCTGGATAAAAAATCCAGACGGCTCGACTTTTACTCACACATTGAAGGAAGTAGTCGTCTGGCAGAATCCTCCTGCGATTGCTGTTTTCAATGTCGTCGAACACGGCAGACGTCACATGCGAGTACTGCAGTACACATCAAATTTGTCTATTTCTCTTCATGAAGTAAGCTCTGGTGAGCCATATCCTGATCGCGTGGCCGGTATCCTGGCCTTATCTTCTGGAATACCAATGACGAAGGAATTACCAGGACCTTCGCTTGTCGTGACTCGCTCCCTTAACTCGACCCTTGGAACCCAAACCTATATTCCGCCCCGTTTCTTAGCTGGGATCATTCCTACGAGTCTCATTGAGAAGTATGTCTTCTGGCAGAGCGAAAACGATGACATCACTGGGTATAAAAAGCAATCTGAATCCGCTGACGATGACGCGGACAAAGCGAGCAAAGGTTTTGAAGACATTTCGTCGACTAGGCTCAAGATTATCCTTTCAAAAGGAACCGATTTCGATAAAACCGGCTTTTGCAATTCTTCCGCAGAGGCCATGATTCAACAGATTCCAGTTCTCAGCGACGATCACGAAATTGAAGAGAGAGACCCAAATCAGCCGATTAAGACACTTTTGAATGTCTTGTGTGCGCCTCCCTCGTCGCTCCTCAAGCGTGTGGGTATGCTTCTTTCACGGTTGGATAATTTGGCGCATGTCCTTGTGTGGAGCAATTCTGAACTCCCGTCTGCCCATGCCCCGGCCTCTATCGACGAGATTGAGTTGCCTCGTGTCAACCTTCGTTTCAGCGCTAGGAGCGAGACCACAATTGATGGCCAGGTGGTGAACCGTTTGTATAGTAACGACTATGACGGGCTGTACATTGCGATTTCAACAGAGGCTCGAGAAATCGCCGAACGGTTGCTTGGATCAATTGCACATTTTATTGTTCTGCAGAATGCCGACAATGACTTGTTTGTGCTCATCCCTGGTTGCGCCTTGCCAAGGCGCCTTCATATGGACGGAGCACATTTGTCAGTGCAGGTGATTCTTGACCGAAGAAACCAAGAATGGATCGACAATATTGGAGAAGTTAGGACTTATCTCTATCCTATCCACAACAGTAGATCATTCCTGGTTACACCATCGCTGGCGTCTTCGCTCTACCTTATGGTGATGTACTTTATTACAGGAGCATACCAAGATGTTTTCAAGATGGTTGAATCGTGTGTCAGTGAAGATTTGAGTGCAGAAGAACAACAAATCTTTAATCAACTTGAATTCTTAGGGAACGATTTCCATCCAGACGCACATGCCTGTCGCTTGAAGCTGTCAGTAGTCACCGTCGGTTTGGGGGCTGACTCGAAGATGAAATGTCCTTGGACTATAGCTGCCGAGATGGAAGAGTACGTTCAGAAGCACATTTATGTTTCTTCGGCGTGTCGTTTAACAACAGAGGAGGAAATGCTATTGTTGCAGCTTTGTACTCCAGAGACCCGTGGTCGATTGTCTCTTACTCTACTGAACCGGAAGGCATTTGTGACGGCAGTTACCAGCCTTGCAAGCTTGCCCGAGGACAAGACGCTCACTGTCAAATTGGGAGTGGAGAAGCCCCCAGTCATCGACAACATGGACTCAGGGTTGGACAAAACTATTTTCACAAACCACAAAAAATTGATGGTCTCTAGTAAGTTATTTGGTGCAGCCTACAACCGACCTGAGGAGGATCAAGGGTCCGGCACCAAGACCGCGTATGGCGGAGCCCGGGCATTGGAATTCATAAACGCTGCGGTTTCTTCTGGAATCGAAATGGCTTCGTCTCGGTACGGATTCCCTCTCATTTACGATTTGATGACGAGTACAGTCAACTTCAAGGTGCACCCGAATGATAGCCCTTACAATTGGGGCCGCATACTATTCCGCCTGTTGCCTCCCTCGGACTACAAAACTGAATCAGCTGAGATTTCTGTACTTAAGATTCTAGCGGAATGTCCTGCTATTGCGCAGCATCCAGAAATCCCTAAGTTCCACATCGACAGTGGTATGAATAAGATCAAAGGAATGTTCCAAGGAAAGGATGCCGTCAGTCGTCTAATCGATCACTTGCACGCGTTTTTGTCGAAAGAAGGCGTTCAGCAGATGGTAACGAACCCTCAAGTGTATGGTGAATCTGTTCCGCGACTTGCTATGATTCTTAGTCGTCCAGATTCATATGCTTCGCACCGTCTTTGGTGCGTGCCTCGCATCAGTGACTACTCCCAATCCACTTTCTATCTGGATGTGCAAAATTGCGCAGCTGTCAATATTCCTTTGAAACAACTGCAGTCTTTTGCTTCCAAGCCGCTGGCGCCCATCAAGCTTGACAATTTTGTTACTTACCTTACGCGGCAACAATTAGGATCGCCTCCCGTTTCTGGGGCGCTCCCCTTTGATGTAAGCACTATTCGATCGTCGCAAACTCACTGCTCTGTAGCAACCATGAATCGAATTCAGACAGATGTCTACAAGTATGCCGAGAAGAGCAACACGGAAGTGGAGGCGACTCTAGTTGGGTTCACGCCAGGAGAAATCCAGTCCTTTCATTCTAATCCCGCGGCTTTGAGCAAGGCCACCGCGCAGCTTTCTAAGTTGAACAAATCCTTGAATCACGCCATGGAATTCGATCGCAAGTCCTTGTGGAATTTAATGAATCGATCGCTGGCGATTGCTACAAGTGACGAGCGAAGTGATACCCCCAACTCTGGTGGGCAAAGTGGAGAAATAAAATTTATGAAATTCAGACTTGGTCAAGTCAGCGAACGTGAACCTGCGGCTTGGTTCGAGTTGCTTGTTGCGTCAATCCTGTCGACCACCGCTGAGCATGACATTCGATCATTGAATCCTTATATGTCGGGGGTCGCATACAAGACTGTCACCAGTCTCACTGTTGTCGCAATGCTGACTTCCATCCGAATTAGTCAGACACATCGAGCACTCACAAGCCTCTCTAAGCTTATTCTGTTGCTGAGGAAGGTAAATGCGAGCAACAAGCCAGCAGACCGGCATACGATTGTACAAGAAATCAAACTGCAATCATCCAAAGTTGCCACGGATATTGCGAACGAGCGGCACTATATGAGGATGAACTCTGCCAATCCCAACTTTATCGAGTTTGATCCTCGATATCTCGTCTTTGAGTTTACGTACTCTTTGATGCTTCGGAAGAGTCAAGTCATTTTGGTCAATAAGCTTATGGCCAGCATCCGTCAGGGCAAGTCGATGTGCCATCAGATGATTATGGGAGCAGGAAAGACCACCGTTGTAACTCCCTTGCTGGCGCTGATGTTGGCCGACGGAAAGTCGCTCGTGACGCAGGTGGTGCCGCATGCGCTTTTGGATTTTTCCAGAGGTGTGATGCGTGAGAAATTCGCTGCTGTCGTCAGAAAGCCTGTGTTCACTTTCCAATTTGACCGCGGCACGCCAATTACGCGAGACCTATACCTCAAACTTTGCAAAGCTCGAGACAGCAAGGCAATTATCTGTGCTACACCAACGAGTGTCAAGTCATTCATGCTCAAGTTTATTGAAATGATGAAAATTTTGGAAGAAAAGAAATTCGGCAGAAAGACCTACAACCCCGGAAACAATGGGATGTTCTCAGCATTTTCACTCTCAGCTATTGCACGTCGATTCAAGGATCAATCTGTCCTGGTCGATATTGATGTCAACCCCCAGGATGTATACTACTGTGCTGAAATCCTAAAGCTTTTCAATACTGGATGCCTGTTGCTAGATGAAGTCGACCTGAGTAAGTTTTTTGTGCATCGGTTTGCTTGTTCTAGTGTGTGGTGCAACTCCTGCCTCACCATTTAGCCTCTTCTTTAATTCGTACCTGTAGTCTTGCACCCCCTAAAGAGTGAATTGAATTGGCCCATTGGACAAAAAGATCCAATTGACTTTTCTAGAACCAAGCTGGGGATGGGTCTCCGCTGGGACATTCAATGGCATGCCTTGGATGCTATCTTTTATTACTCGAAAAGGAAGATGTCGGTGGCTTTCAAGGATAGTCGAGAGGCCATTACTATTCTGGAACAAATTTCGAGTATGATCCAACAAGGTATAGCTGAAAAGCACTTGCAGCAAACACCGCATTTGGTCCTCTTGAACAAGCCATTCTATCACAAAGAGCTGAAACCTCTGCTTGCGCGATGGCAGCTACTATATTTGCGGCAGAAGCGTTTGCCAACTGTCGACGACAAGCACCTCCTCTCGTATATGGTCAATGGCCCATTAAAGGACCGACAAGCTGCATCTGCCGTGCAAGTTGCCTTGGACGATGAGTACATGAAGATGCTGAACTTAAGTCACGACATTTTAAGAAATTATTTGCCACATGTGATGAGTAAGATTGATCGCGTCAGCTTTGGGCTGCTTTCCAAGGGCGACCTAAAGCTCTCGTTGGAGAATGATCCGAATATCTCTTTGACGAGACGACTAGCAGCAATTCCATTCGTGGGAAAGGATATTCCCAGTCGCGCCAGTCAATTTTCACAACCCGATATTGTGATTGGTCTGACTATTCTTGCCTACCGCTACGAAGGCCTGCGTTTTTCTGATTTCGAAAATGTCATGATGGAATTGCGCGATCAGCTTGACGCCGAGTTTGGTCCGCTGCACAAGCGTCCTTCTGCCTTAAGGTACAAGGAATGGGTTGAAGAAGCTGGCGGGAAGGTGCGTGGACCTAGAGAAGGCGAAAAGGAGGGCGGTGAAAAGGGCGACGACCCAGAAGCCTTTCTGCGAGCCCCCATGGGACGCGCCGGCGGACGAGGATCAGACGACATCTGGCCTCTGCACCTACTTGATTTGAAGGATGACCACCACATGAGTGTTACTTACAACCTACTGAAGAATTTACCCAATGTGATGCAATTTTATTTGGATCAACTCGTATTTCCGCTTACCATGGAGCACCACCATGAGAAAGTAAGTGCTTCTGGTCAGGATCTTGGCGGTGACATGTTGTTTGGTCGCCGCGTTGGCTTTAGTGGAACACCAAGTGATTTGCTGCCTGAAGAGCTTGGTCAGTGTCAGTATGACGAATGCGTGGATGGACAAATTTACGATTATCTCATGTCCGAATCCATCGTGTCGAGTCGTTTGTTGCCGTCTGAATGGTCAGTTAAGATGCTTCTTAACGAGATTGCAACAGCCAATCCACCATTCCATGTCTTGCTAGATTGTGGTGCATTGATTACTGGTATGAGTAATCTTGAAGTGGCGAAATACATGCTTCAGAATGGGCTTCCTTCGAATATCGAAGGAGTAGTGTTTTTGGATCACAAAGACAGGAAAATGATCTTGATGCGCCACGGTATGAATGTAGTTCGTTTGAATCAATCTGGAATCCCGCCGCAGAAGCGATTCTCCTTTTATGATCAGATCCACACGACAGGGATGGATATCCATCAAGCTATCAACGCACGAGCGGCTCTCACCTTGGGTAAGGATATGACCTTTCGTGACTACGCTCAGGGAGCTTTCCGAATGAGAGGTATTGGAAAGGGCCAAACGATTGAACTCTTCATCATTCCTGAAGTATTTCGTTTGATTATAGACCAGCAGAATAGAGTTCAAGCAAATTTGGCCAAACAGCAGCAACACCAACAGGCTCAAGCACCAGCCCCGGCACCGAGTTTAAACTCCTACGGCGCGGACCTTTTGTCATTGTCTGATCCACTGTCATCTCCTGCAACATTTACACCCATCACAGGCCAAGCAGCGCAACAAGGACGACAACTCTTGATTAACGTTGCCTCATGGCTTACTGTGAATGGATTGAAATCCGAGAATATGCAATTCCGTAAGAAATGCTCGCTTTGTTGATGTCGTTTGCTTCGTTGCGTTGCGTTGACATGATTCAACTCAACACTCTTTCGATTTGCAGGCATGTTGTGTCATCAAAGCATTGACAATGTGACACGAAAGAAGTGTTATAAGATGTTGGCCAATCATTACCGGGAGCTTACTCAGCTTGCCTTTGCGTCTCGAGTCAAGGAATACCTTCCAAGTAATGCAAGTTCTACAACGAGCGCCAAAGGAGGGCCCAACGACATCGCTGGCGACCTCGAGAATAAGCAAACAGCTAACAGCTTGCTTTTTAATGACGACGCAGACGCCATTCGTTCCGTTGTCTGGGCTGGTACTGGAGGCGGCGTCAACCGGCAGAAAGTCATCGGCATTCCCACTATTCAGGCCTGCATTGATATTCTCACGGAACGTTTGGATTTTACGGTGCAAAACAGTATCCCCATACCTGTGCCTCTTTCCGATACTTTGAGAAACAGCATCCTTCGCCGCAAGGATTTCATCACCACTGATTACGAAAAGGCTGTTGTTGACAAAATCTTAATGGTGTTGGTCAACTCCGAAGGTCTGGCGAAGAAGAAATTCGGAGAGCCATCTGTAGCTGAGCAGGCTGAGGAGGATGAAGACGCCAATTTGCAAAAGGAGCAAGTTGCAGAAGAGGAAGTTCTAAAAGAACAGGAGGAAGAGGAGGAGGAAGAAGAAGAAGAGGAGGAAGAAGAAGAGGAAGAAGAAGTAGTCAACGAACAAGCAAAGAAGAAGAAGTATTCCCGCGACGACGAAAACCCAACGCCGTGGAAAGTGGAATCTCTTGCTTTCAAACAAGGCGAGACAACGAAGTCAGGCCCCCTGTCGGGTATGTTTGCGGACGTCAAGAGCTGGGAGAAGTATTTCTATCCCGCTTCGCAGTTCTCAGTTAAGAATTTTCTCTTTAGCAAGGGAATTTCCCTAGACCTTCCCGACTACATGTTCGTGTCAAGGAATTATTACGAAAAGGGTTGGAGCACCAAGACTCATCGACGTTTGAAGAATATCATTGTCACCATGGACTTTGTTCCCTCCAAAGCGGCTATTGAAGAGATTGCTGCGGTAGGAAAACCATTTTCGGACGAGCAAGAAGCAAGTTTGAAGCGCGCTTTCCTTGGCACAAACAACGAGAGTCGAGGATCCATATCCGTTACAGAACTCAAGGAGGTCCTGCGAGCTGTAGATGTTGACGTTGACGGGGAAGACGGTGACAAGTTCTTCGCACAAATGCCGAACTTGCAAGGCAGATCTATTACGTTTGACGAGCTGAAGCACTACTTGACCCAGCGAATGTTCTATAGAGTACAGGCAGGTCGTCACTACGTCGCATTATCACTCTTTGAGGCCGAATGTATGCGTGCTGTGATCCATCAACAATCGGGTCTTTCGCTCATTCCAGGCAATGATACGACTGTCGCCTTGCGAACAGAAAAGACTTGTCTTGATTCTACGTATGGCTACGACCCTGCCCAGAGCTTCCAAGATTCTACTGCTTACAGCTGCTACCGCTTCTTGGACAGCCAAGTCGCCTATCAGCCACGAGAACTCAGTTTGCTTCTTCGTGCTCTGCAGAACAACAAGTGCGAGAAACGATACAATTTCTTTTGCGAAGTTCGAAGCAATCGTCGAAGAAAGCAGAAGGACCCAGCAACAACAGCCTTGTCAAAGGTCTTTATTACAGCTGACGAGCATCATCTATTGAACTACAAGATTGCGGCTGGAAGGATAACTGCTCTGCTAAAGTCGCGTGGTATGTACCCCAGAGATTGTTTTGCCGCCATTGATCGTGACCGAGACGGTCTATTGAATCTGGAAGATTTGAAGCGTGGTCTGGACTGGCTAGGATTGAAGATTGACCATGTTGTCCTGCTTGGTTTTGTCAAAGAGCTTGACAAAGATAACGACGGCATGATCAATCTAGATGAGTTCAAGGCAGCTGTCGGTTTTGAAGATGACGGATCTATGGCTCAAAATATGCAAGCCTTTAACGGTGGCATGCCGCTGCCTCCCATGCCTTCTGATGATCAAGCAAAGCAAAATGTGAAAATCCCAGAACCTGTCCTTGCCGCCATCAAGGTCAAGGTGAAGAAAGTGACCAAGTTCAACCAAATCTGGACGAGTCAGGGCAGCATGAGTCGCCAAAAAATTAGTATTTGGGAACCGGTGGTGTCCGGCACAATTCTTCGCCAGAACAAGGTCTCCATTTCCATGGGTCACTTCCACGGTAAAAATTATGACAATCCCAACCGTGATAATGCAGAGCGGCTCTGTTTGGAGGTGACCGACACGACGGGGAGCTGGGTAGGAGGAAGCAGTTGGTTGCCCCATGTGCTCAACAAATACATGCCTCATCCTGCACGATTCCGTCAGGCCTGGAGTATCTCGCACGGAAGCAATCCATTTTATGCTTGGGAGCCTGTTCCTCCTGGCGACGAGTTTGTTGCTCTGGGCTTTGTAGGATCCAAGACCGATAAGCAGCCGGATATAACTTCAGTTCGTTGTGTACCTCGCGATTGGTGTAAGGAGACTGGTTTTATGCAAAAAATTTGGGACGATAGTGGATCATCTGGACGTCAAGGAAGCATATGGGTGTTCAATCGTTTGTACCTGATCGGCTTTGTTAGTGGCAGCGACCCACCGCAACGAAAGCCTTATGACCTCAAGTCGCGTCGATTTTTCCTCCGACAGTTTTCGGACAATTACACTGCGCCAAAATAAATAGGGCGTCTAGAGCGATATAGTAAAAATATATGTTTACACAAAATTATTATAAATCGAATATTGTTCACTATCCCAGTATCGAGTTTGGCCAAGTGACCGTTGCATTTGTCGCACGCGTATGCTGTAGTAAGAATGCAATGTACTCGTTTTTCGAAATAGTAATTGATTTCTGCTTTATCCTTGGTTTTGTTCCATTCACTAGTAGTGAACTTAACCAAATCAATAAGGAATGTAAATTGTTTCTATGCCAAATGGCTAGAACATTGGTAGAAAAATTGGCGGTATCAGTTTCTTTCTTTTGTGCATCCACTTTTGTTGCGTAACACGTTGCGAGAGATACAATCGCATGATACATGATTGAAACCCTGATGGTTTAGTCTACATTTCTAATCTCACTCATGTTGTTGCTGTCGGAGTCGGACTCATCATCGCCTCCTTCATCTTCGTCAACCTCGTCGTTGCGACCGAATCTCATGTGTACTTCCATTGCTATTCCTCTGCCTCCACCCGGTACACCCTATTGCATGATGAAAAAATCCAAATGTTAGCCGAATTAAAACAACAGAAACCAAAACAAACAACATGTAGAACATCCGTACCTCCTGAGGACCGCCCTCAGCGATAATCGTCAGCATCCTTGGCTCCAAGTCCATCTCTTCATTGTCAGAATCATCGTCATCATCTGCTCCTTCATCTTCGTCATCGGAATCGACCACGCGTGCACCCATCTGTGCCATCATTTCGGCAAACGTCCGAGGGTTTTGTCCTGCCGCTTGCCGTCCTCTTTCGTCTCGGACTCCCGCTGCCAATTCCACAAATAGATTCTGAAGTAGATTTTCCATACCATCCACCCCAACACGCCCAAATGTACGACCCACACCTTCAGCGTTCCGACTAACGTCGTCTTGTGTGACTGCTGGATAGGACTGAAAACGGGGGTTCTCAGAGAGACAGTAAACATCTCTTTTCAGAGCCGGTGCTAAGTCCAGCACTGCCATGTCTTCAATAGCGGCACCATGTTGAGTGCAGTATCCTCCATGAATCAAAACATACGAGTTAAACTCCCCAAACTGGGCGCCTACTGCCGTGAATCGGGCCGGGGGCAACATACCATTGTTTCCTAGATTTGGTCGGAAGAATTCGTTTGTGGCAAGGTCAAAAGCTAGGAGGTGATTGGTGGAAGGTCGACCGGAACCACAAGCTACAATCATGGTATCTGGACCAACTTTGAATCCCATGTGACAGCGTCCGAGGCACAACTTTTCAGGCCCAGTCAAGCTATTGATGAAATTTCGAACAGATGGCTCGTTGCTTTGATATTTGGCAGCGTCGTCTCCATTTTCATTGTTGTTCTTGTTATCGCTGTTGTCCCCATGAATCTCTTCCGTGTTATTGTCGTCATTGTTGTCGTCTATGTCTTCATCACGAGGTTCGAGTGGTGGCATCTCATCACTCATAGAATTGTCCGGATCGTCATCTTCGGCACTGTTATTGCAATCACCAGCATCTTGATCGTCATCGTCATTGTAATTTCGAATCAACTTCCACTGCCAAGGCAGCGATTGTTGAAATGCACTGGCATCATTTGCCGTCTCAACATTCCAATTGGAACCCATATCTAATTCCCATACTTCCGCATTGTCCCTGCCCGAGCGCAACAGATTAGTACCGCTGCCTCCTCCCATCATGACCAATCGGTTTCGTTTCTCATCAAGTATCATGGAATGTCCATGTCGAGCGGTTGGTTTGCTGGTATCCAATCCGTGTGTAACGGTTTGGGGAAACCACGTCCAAGTTTGCGTGTCCAAAATGGACTCTCCGCGGATACATCCATCACTTGTCATTCCTCCCACGACAAGTAAAAAGCGACCAGCAATGAGAGTAGCAGTATGGTAGGCTCGTGGCAAGGCAGCAAGTCCCTGGGCCTGAACGACTTGCCACGTTGCTTTGGTGGCAGGTGCGAAGCGATCATTATCCGCAATATTTGTAATCGTCAAGAGTGCAATTTGATCACATTCTCCCATGTAGCCACCTCCACGGAACCCACCAAACCGTACGGCACGATGATCGTCCAGTGCTGTGAGGGAGGCTCCGTATACGTGGTACAAACTCGGACCTGTTGTTTCTCCTGGTCCATGCCAAACACCGCGACGTGCATCCTCCTCATCTGCTGCAGCATTGACATCCTCCGATGGAAGAGATGAAGGAGAAGGAGAAGGCAAAGACGACGAATGTCGCCATACGGGTTCCGTGGTGGGTATGATCCGACGCCAATCACCAAAATAAAGCGATGCTGTTTCTTCGGACATCATCATCGTGGTGGTTGTGGTTGTGGTGGTTGTTGTTGCTGCTGTAGGATTCACCGGTAACAGTCCACAGGTTGTCGTATTTAACAAATAAATATTGGGATCATCGGTAAAGCCACCCGTGATACACACAGTTTTGTGGTTGTCGCGACCAACAAATGTACAAGCCAAATGTCCTTCGCGTTCTGGAGGACTTGAACTTGATGAAATAACAGGAATCCATGCAACAGAAGGCAATTTTTGTACGTAGGCTTGCAATAGATATTGTTGTTTCACAGTTAATGTTGCTCTATTATGATGTTGTTGTTGTTGCTGTTGTTGTTGTTGTTGAACACAACAACGACTGCTGCTGCTGCTGCTATCGCTATCGCGATTTAATAGAACGTTCCAGAACGAATCCGATTGGGACAACTTGTAAAAACGTGAATGCGTCGACAATAACTGAAGCAAATCAGGAACAGGCAAAAGAGCTGCCAAATTCAAAATACATACATCCGGAAGGTCTAACAGAGTAATTGTTGTTGTCATGATAATGTTGTTTGGTTTGGTTTGGTTTGCAGTTGGTTGAAGATGAAAAAAAAAGAAGATTATTTTTTTGCTTTGACAACAGGAGTTCTCGAAAAACAGTTTGTCTGTGTACTGGAAAGCTTGGATGCTGGTGGATCCAACGTATTGCTATATTATGGCGGGACAGCACAGCACAGCACAGCACAGCACAGATAATCTCTTCTTCAATGCTAATAGTAGTGTGAACTATTAGTACTACAGCAGTTATTGCTGCCAAGAAAAGAGCAAATAATACTACTACTAATAATAATACTAGTCTACTAGACTACTACTACAAAAAATAATAATGGAGTGTGTGTGGTTTTGATCTGGCTCAGAAAGAATTGAGATATGTAGTATCTTTGTCGAAACAAACTAGGTCTACCGTACTCTAATCATTAAAAAAACCAAAAATGAAATTATTGGAGACGCACACCTACTAGCTAGACGTCACTAAAAAAAAACATTAACCTTATCCAAAATGTCAGAAAATTACTGTAGATTCTTTTAACGCCGTAGTAGACCTAGTACTAGTAGGGTCTAGCTAGTAGTAGTAGTAGTACAGTAGTAGTAGTACCACTGGTAGTAGTACTACTGTTATTCCTTATTAATACTACCAGCACCAGCATACTTAACAGGTACTGATACCAGGTACCAGCCACACTTCAGAGTCTACTACCTGGTACCCCCAGCCAGCAGGTACAGTACTAGTGGTACACGAAAGATGTAGTGACCCAGGCTTAAACAATCATGTTTAATTAAAGTTAACACAGTGACCAATTGAGCAGTCCAGTAAGATCGAAAATGCCAATCCTGCCAGAAAGGTTTTAAAAGTCAAGTGATTATTTACTTCGAATTTCAGCCACCATCATCATCATCTCTACCTGGTACACGCATGTGCCACCAGGTACAGTAATGCTGTATTGCGGTAGGTACTAGCTAGGCACCTTATGTACAGCTGTATGTATCTTCATGCGGAAACTAATAAACGCATTACTTTTAGTTTTTAGTAGCATTGATTCCAGCAATAATTTAATCCTATTATCCTTCTCATAAACACTCTGCTACTAACACTCCAGCTACCAGCAGTGATATATCATAGCATCATAATCCCCCTTTCAAACTTCAAACCCAAAAGAAGAAGAGCTTATAGTTATAAATCGACTCTGAACCACAACAACCATGATGAAGTCTAACCAAAGAACGAATCAGACATCAAGGATGACGACCGAAGTGGTGGAAACATCAGTTCAGGATAGTACGAATTGCCAGCCAAGAAGCAATAGTACTAGTACTACTAACAACAACCACAACCACAACGACCACGACAACAACGACAACGTCGTTACTGATGATGAGGCCAAGACCATGGAGAAAGTATTGCAACAGGTTGATCGTTGTCGAACCAATGAAATTGCAGAAGCACAAGCAACACAACCTGTTCGAAGAGGTCAATCGGTCGTCACAACCCATAATAACGACAACCCCAAACATAGCAAACAAGGGAAAGAAGAAAGCATCAACAACAACAAGAACGACATCATCATTTGTGGCGACGATGTTTCGACACCTCAACGACCTACTTCGCGACAATCGTCTTTTGATTCGCGCAAGTGGGAACTTCGAGTTTCCAAGCAAGAGGCCTTGGCAATGAAAAACAATAACAACAACAACAAAAGTTTGGATGCTCATTCTCATTCTCAGCAGCAGCAGCAGTTGGGTGTGGCGAATTCAACTACAAATCCTGTGACTACAACAACTACTACTACTAGTAGTAGTATTAGTAGTAGTGCGGCAAGTGTCAACACCAACACTACTGGTACCGAAACCTCCTTGATAGGTGCCTTTCGGATGCGACCTTCTTCGATGGCGACTTCCGCAAGAGAGTACGATCCCAGTGATGATTATCCCACCGACTTGAATGCTGCTAGTAGTCATCATCAGCGGCAGCAACAGCAGCATCACGGTCAACGTCAATCAAATAATAATAATAATAATAATAACAACGAACGAGGACTCATGGTAGACATATCGGAAAAGGAAGCCAGTCGGCAGCGAAATGGTATCGGTGACGATATCCTGATTGAAGCAACACTGGTGGCAGGTGATGAAGCTACTCCTGCGACTGCAATGAAACCACCCACAATCGTTCCAGAAGAACCAGAATTAGTCACGGCTGAACCCATGACGGCGAAGCAATTACTGGATCCGTACGAGGATGAACATGTCTTTTCTTTACAAAAGAAAGAGAGCGAGATCCAACAAAAGCACAAGTATCGCATGATCATTGCGGGTCTGTTGTGTCTCTCTGTAACCTTTTTGCTCGTGGCGGGTATTGCCTTGGGTGTCTCCTTGAACAAGAACAACGACGATGATGACAACAGCAATAATAAAGAAACAACGCCTGTCGTGTCCGTTCCATTGACTCGCAAAACACTGCCAGCCTTTTCACGGGCAGCTCTGGATGATCCCAATTCACCTCAGTCAAAAGCTTTTGCTTGGTACGAAAAGGATATACCGTCATCATCCAATACCGACCTAATATCCTACTTTCCCCTCCAGCGTTTTGCCTTGGCTACCATGTATTATGCTCTTGCTGGTTCTGATTGGACGGAGCAAGAATTATGGTTGGAAGAAAACACAGATCCCTGTGATTGGTATACAACCTATCATGCCCAAATCTGTACTCGGGGAGATCGCAGAAGAAATCTTCGCATACTCCAAGGCGGAAATTCTGATGGAACTTCACGTCGATACTATCAACAGTTGTCCTTGTTCGAGAATAATCTGGTGGGGACGTTGCCACCAGAACTGAGCCTGCTCAGCAAGTTAGACGTTGTGAATCTTCACGGCAATTCCATCTCCGGAGCCATACCCTCCGAGCTCGGTTTGTGGCAAGATGCTACTCTGGTGCAGCTGACCAACAACTCGTTGACTTCCACACTCCCAACGGAACTTGGTCAGCTCTCACAAATTAAAACACTAACCTTTGCCTACAACCAAATCACTGGTGTCCTTCCAACCGAACTGGCGCACTTAACGACCATGGAAGTATTTTCCATGTCGAACAATAGATTACAAGGGACCATCCCTACCGAGTTTGGGTTGCTTTCAAATCTCGAAGGCTTGTTTCTGTACGAAAACCCCGAGCTTGGTGGAACCTTGCCCTCCCAGTTGGGCGAGCTCCGCAAACTCAACTATTTGCATCTCGACAATGTACCACGTCTGGAAGGAAAGCTGCCAACTGAGTTAGGATTGCTTCCAGATGTACAAGACATTCAATTACACCACACCAATATAACTGGTTCTATTCCCTCTCAGCTAGGGCAATTGTCACAACTCACCAGTCTAGCTCTGCACGACACGAGACTTACAGGTGCAGTCCCCACTGAAGTTTGCGCTCTCAAAGAAATTGGCGTACTGCAAGAGATTTCCATTGACTGTGAAATGGTAAAATGTACTTGCGAGTGCGATTGTACACGGTCGTCTTCGGGTACCAAATCATCAATTACAAATGTACCAGTAGTAGGAGAAGATTCAACGACGACAGGCTTGGAGTTTATCACGGATGCCCCTATCACTGTGAGCGATCAAATAGAGTCGTCGATAACACAAACAACATCCTTGCAGGTAGGTCCTGCCGATGATCCATAGAATAAATGTTATGTACTCGCAAAAGCATTTTTACTTTACTCTCCTTTGTATTTCACCGAGACCATGCAAAAAATAATCGTTGCGGCGTTCAAAAATAAAAAAAAAATGTTTGCTTCTAGGCCTATAAATCCTATTCTCTTTTGGCCTCTCTTTTGGCAGCCATCTGCTGACGAATACTTTGAATAATATCAGCATTGGTAGGTATTGGTTTCTTCCATGTCATATCTGCCCCCGATGCAAAGAATTTTTCATCGAGATCATTCCCAGAGCAACCGATAACAACGGCTGTTACATTTGAACGTCGAAGGGCAATGATGACATCAGTCCCCACCAGTACACCACCAGCCTCTTGCATGAACTGATCCATTATAATAAGATCAAATGATTGCGATTCACATATTCGCAAGGCCTCTTCCCCAGTTGCTGCTTCTGTGATGGAGCAATTAGGTGCAATGCACTTCTGGAACCTTCTTTTGAGCATCATCCTATTCATCTTGATATCATCCGTTATCAAAACTTTGATTGGTTCCTCCAGAGGATTTTTACTGTCCGACACTTTCTTCTCCAAAAGATCAAGCTCCCTCATAGATAGCCGCGATTCGTCGCACACCTTCAGTGGCAAAACGGCAACGCAATCCGTGCCTGGTTTGATGGTAGGATCACTTTCAAAATATATGGATCCTCCCATCAAGCCAACAAGCTGCTTTGCTATGGACAATCCCAGACCAGATCCTGGTGCCCCTCCTCTTGTAGTAAATCGTTCGAAGAGATCCGTTTGGTCTTCTTTTGGAATGCCAGGTCCTGTGTCAGAACAAATGAACTTGAGGACTTCTCTGCCGCCCTTTTCTTGAGTTGTCCATTCAGCTGAAATGGTAATGGAACCTGTCCTCGTATGCTTGATAGCATTTGAAATAAAGTTTGTCAATATTTGCTGAATCCGTTTGGCGTCTCCAAAGACCCAATCCTTGTCATCCGATATTCGTGTAACATCCACAAGCCAAGCGACGTCGTGAACAACAGCTGGAAGGAACATTTTGTGAACATCGGATAGCAGCTTTTTGATAGAAAAGGGGTTTGTCAGCAGTGACATCTTGCCCTCCTCCAATTTTCGGCTGTCCAACAAATTTGTTATAATAGATTGCATGAAGCTACTGCAAAGCTGCATGGATGCTACCAACTCCTTGGTTTCTTCTGAAATGTTGTCCGGCATGGTATGCAGAGCACTGTCAATAGCTCCCAGTGGATTGCGTAATTCGTGGGCCAACGCTGCAGTGAGATGCCTTTCCAGTTCAACCTTCTCTTTTTCTGCAGCCGTATTTCCAACCATGGTCATGTGAGTTTGCTTCTGCAGCAGTACTGTGTAAATCAAGGCAGCAATAAAAAGAGCAACAGCAAAAATGGAAATAACTACTATAACATGCTGCGCAACATGCGACTCCTCGTATTGAATGGTTATCACCCATTCATTGTTTGTTGTTTCTAATACTGTCGACACTTCCTTTCGTTTGGAACCAAACCCCGCCGATTCAGCCAGCGCCACGACCTGCACGTCGTAGTCTTGCGTAGTATCATTGAAGTTGAAATCTGTTCGAGTAAGTTGAAACTCATAGCCATCGCCACGAAAGCGCTCGTGCATACCACTCCTTTCAACTAGAGCATCCCAGTTGATCAGAGCAGTCGCAAACCCCCAGCCCGGATATTCTTCACCGTCCACGATTACGAAATGAGTTCGACTGACCACTGGAAGACGAACAATAAAGTACAATCCGCAGGTCGGACACTGCAAGAGCTCTCGTGGTCCCACAATTCCTATTTCTTCCTGTTCTAACGATGTACGGGCAATATATTGATGAAATGGATCATTCAGCAAATCGACCCCCAAAGCTCCCGTGCTGTCCAGATAGGTTACTCCGTCGGAAAAGTCTTCCGTGTTGTTCATGGGATGCAGCAGGCAGACGACCCCCTCCGGGGCCAATTGAATGTTGTGCAGGACCCCATCCATTTTGGCATTGGACTTGATAGAGGATGCAATCTCCGTAAACCTCTGGACCAAAGTGGGATCATCACAAACTCCTGTTATGTTTCGGATGGCGTTGTGAGCGCTACTACCGGTGTTGTTCAAGAATGGCAATGCTCCCGGTTCCCCAGGGGACTTGATCTTATCCGGCAAGTTCGCAAAGGGGACCAAATCGGTGGCAAATTGGGCCATGGTAAAAAGGGGCATAATGGCAAAGTCCAATTCTTTGGAAAAGAAGTCACCCGTTTCCTGAGCGAGATCCACCATACTGTCTTGCAGGTCTTCTTCTCGCGCCTGTTTTACCAAGAAATAAAAAGCAAGACCTGCTCCTGCCAAGATAGAAAATACCAAGATACTCACCAATAAAATTGGCCACTGAGAATGCATCCAAGCATCGCACAAGTCGCTGGCTTTGTCTGACATTTGCTTCATTCTTCGGTGCTGATTCTTACCGGTGCTATCATCCTCGGCTTTTCGGGACTGTTCTCTAACATCATCTGGGTCTTGCTGTATCCTGCTGGTGTCCTTACTTTCGCTGCTGGAGGTCTTATTAGTGCAATCACCATTGAGACGCCTGAGACTCACCCCATCCGCCCCGCCCTCTACCTGCGATCGAGCCGGTGCTTTCTCCACAACACGGGCTTCTGTATCATCATCTACAAGAAAACTGTTCGCGTAACCAGAGTGAGGCCGACGGTAGAGATATACAGAAGGATTCGCCATACTTAAAATTCTGGGGTCTCTTCTGCTAATAGAACCAGGTATACAGTATGATCTTGAGGACAGCAAGCAATATTCTGTTGATCAGGAGGATACGAATTACGGTACCAGTACTAGTACGAATGCACACAACTAGTAGCTAGTAGAGTAATAAATAATACCAGTAAGTCTACTGTAGTTACCACTCCTCCGAGTGGTACCACCACCCACCACTAAGTAGCTACTACTAGTAGTACTGGTAACCGAACCACCGTGACGAAACTTTTTCATGGCATGACACATCAGGTGGTCTTATGGATTAAGAGCTTTACTACTAACCAGCCGGTGTGGTGGCCAAATTAAAAAATTATATTAATCAGGGAAAATGATTTTTATTAAAGAAGGCATGTCGGCCATCCTGTGTCCTAATTAATGAGTTCCCCGTCAGCGAAAACCATTAATTGCAACACGACTTATTTTTGTACACAACATGTGCACTACTACTACTAAAACTGCACTGGGCACCACGGCTGGCTGCACTCGAAGAGCAACTAGTAGCTAGACCTACCATTCGCTGCGCTGGACGCCGTACGGGGAGCAGCAGCTACGTAAGGGATAACCGAGCAGAAAGAAGCCTACTGCGTAGTGCTAACTGCCTACTGCAGCACTACTAATGACTGGTATGGTATTAGCTACAGTAGCTAGTACCAGTAGTAGGAGTGGTAACACTAGATCTAGCCCACTTTAGCTACTAGTAGCCTATGCAAAAGGAGCACGGCAAGAAGTGGCAGATCAAGATAAAAAATGGGAACTGCAAGTTCCTGAGTTCCCGCCATCTCAACTACCAAGGTGAGGGGGGGGCTCGAATAGAGCTGCATGTTATGCGAAGCGCAGGGTGTTGTGCAAACTTCAGTAGCACACTCTGCCCGAAACTCAAACAAGAAATTATTTATTTTCACGGGTTTTAAACTGGGGCCGCTGCAGCGAACACCATTAATCAAAGACATCATCAACCACCAACAGCACAAAGCAAACCGTACTAGACTAGTCTAATAGCTAGTGCTGTATCTGACTAAACCTTCCCAGTCCACTGCTTCGTACAAGTACATGAATCCTCAAGCTCCAGTAATCACTATTACTATTGCAAACATAATTTTTCGCCCATAACTTTACTGTTTGCTGCATACGAAGCTTAATACCTTGAAATCACCTCAAATCCACACTCATCCCTCCATCAAACATCAAACCCCGACCACTACTGCTACTGCTGTTGTAACTACTACGTTTTATTTGTTCAGAATAATGGTGCAAGGACTCGCCTTCTTATCTAAGAAATCATGGCATACCAAGAATTTGGCCAACCAAGAAAAAGTATGGATTGCCGAACAACGCAAAGCCGCGGAAGAAACCAAAACGAAGGAACTGGCGCGACAAATTCAACAGGAACGGGAACGAGAGGAATTCGATCGCTTAGCCGGCAAAAAGACGCACTTGGATCGGGGCATAGATTGGATGTACCAAGGTCAAGCAGCCGTGGGAGAAGATGGTGATCAGAAACCATCAGCTTTGGAAGTGGAAGATGCCGAAAAGAAGGCGGAAGAATTCTTGTTGGGCAAGGAATATCAAGCACCCGGAGGACGGGCACAAGGCGATTTCACCGAAGGAGCCAACGAAGGTGTTAATGCTGTGATTCATTTGGAACAGCGCGGAGCTGCTGCAGCAGCGGCGGAAGCGGCTAAAAAACCATCTGCCTACGGACCTGCTGCTGGTGCGGAATCATCTGTGGCAGACCGGAACGAAGCCTTTCGGCAGCGTGTCGAAGATCCCATGTTTCAAGTCTCGCAAAAGGAACGTGCGAAGAAAAGCGAAGCACAAAAACAACAAGCCTTGTACGAACGAGTCGTAGGACCCGTGAAAGATAATGATGATGATGGTGGTGGTGGTGATGATGATGATAGCAACCATTCGAGTCGTGTAGGGAAGAAAAAATCCCAGAAGCGAGACAAAAAGGAACGTCGTCGTCGTCATCGCAAAGAGTCCAAAAAGAAACGAAAGCGGCACCACCGTCATCGTACTGATGATGATAATTCTTTAGATGGTGGAGACGATCGGTACGAAAGAAAGCGTCATCGGCATCGGCGGGATGATTCGAGCAACGACGGTTCAGAGGGAAGTCGCCGCAACCGCGATTCTCGCGACCACCACCGTCGCCGCAAAGAAGTATCTCGGTACGACTCGGAAGATTCGGATGGTGAAGCACACAGGAAAAAGCGGTCGAGATCGAGGGACCGCGGTCATGGCAAGAGCAGCAAAATGCTACATGATGACAGCAGGCGCAGCCATCGCGATCGTAGTCGTTCGCCAGAAGAAACGAGGTACAGTAGTAGCCGCCGACACAAACACGAGGATCATACCTCTAATCACCGAGACGACAATATCAAAAATAATCATAATACAGATTTGAACCGACTGCATAATGGACCTGCCAAAATGGAAGGTTTCGGATTGCAAGGAAAAGCGGCAGCATCTATCAATACGAAAGATTTGGGCCCGAAGCAGGATTTGGTGCGGCAAAAGAGACAGACCGCAGAAGAAGAACGCCGTCGAGCGCGGGAGCGTGCCTCCTCAAGACGGACTATGACGGCAGAAGAACGGGCCCAGGCGCTGAAAGAAATGCAAGCGACCGCCGAAGCACGAACGAGAGAAACCAAGCGTCGCTCTGACGACGACGACGACAATAACGAAGCGCCTCAGAGCAGCAAGGCAAGCTTTATCAAGGAGTTGAACGAACAAACTCACGGTCTCAGGGCCAGCGGAGGAGCTCACTCCTTATCGGCGCGCATGGCGCAAAACAGAAATACACAACAACGTCTTCAGGATGACAACTTCTTGTAGGCTATAGTGTGCTGTCAGTACATGAACACGATATGATTATTTGTTCATAGTAAACATTTCCTTCATAAAAAAACATACATAGCCTTCCTGCAGTATTTCAACTTGCTTCTACATCGTTCATTCTCGCACTGATCGGTACTTTCGAAGTTTGTCCATTCAGCTTATTCTGGTTGAATACCAGGACTGGTTCTTCTTCGCCAGCGTCCTACGCCACACTTCAATCGCCGCTTGCTAGATACGGATACAGGTTTCTTCTTAATTATTTCAAGTTCAGATTGCGCCTTTTTCAGCTCAGCTGCTGCATTAGAAATCGATGTGCTTACTTTCTCCAACTCGTGCTGCTTTGCTTCGCATTTCCTTCTAGTAAGGTTTTCGTTGTACCCCATCATTGCTAGTAGCATTTGGGTTCTTGAATCGGAAGCTTCGTCACTGCCTGTTGAGCAATGCAACGGTAGCTTTTCCTCTCTATTTGGTATCTCCAGTGCCTTTGGAAATCTCTGCAAAATTTGCATGATTAGCTCGTTCGAGCTGTTGAATTGAATGGCCAGATGAAGTGGAAGATTTCCGTTTGTATCTGCGGAGGACAATCCATTTGGGTAACTTTTAACCAATTCCTCAACGACTGTAAGAGGAGCACCGTAACAAATCGCAGCGTGAAGGGGCAGCTGACGCCACAGGAATTCTCCCTCTTCGCCACGACAAACGACCCACGTCTTTGCCTGGTCAGGGGCAGAAAAATATGTCTCTGGTGTATCGAATGATAACGCCTGCGGTAGTTCTGGCAGTAGGATCGATTTTGGTTGGAGCAGGTAAATGACGCCATTCCAATCAGCTTGTAGAATCGCATCAAACAGGGGAGTTGAAGTCAAATGATCCACTGTCAATACCGACGACTCAAACACGCGTCCCGAGACCAAGATGCCATCAACGGGGATTACATCCTCGTGCTCAGGTTGTCGGGTCTCACAAGCAGCACGACAGCAGTCTAAAAGATCCATTGCTGCAATATTGTCGTAATGAATTTGAAATAGTAACAGAGAAGCTGGCCTTTGAGTGCACAGTAATAAGAAATAGATGAGGGAAACGAAAATGCGTTTGCGAGAGTTTCAGAATAATATTGAGACGAGGTGCGCGGTCGGAACAGAATGAGTAAATTATTGCCCGGGGGTGATGCAACAGGTGCGCACAACAGAGCAATGAAGCTCAGAATGGCAACGATGGAAGCACTGCTCTAGTAGTAACAAACTAACTTAATATTATGACTCTGGAGTTCCAATCGTTGTCATGCTAGCTAGTCGTAGCACGAAAAATTGCAAGGTTATTTGATTCATATGTAGAAAATATCCAAATAAAAATGTTGCGAGAAGAATGAGCTGAACCATGATATGGAAGTTGCCAAGTTTACGGTTGATGGTGCATTCCCATGAAACCTGCCATCCCATTCATGGCACCATTGTTGTTCTGCATCTGCATGCTGCCACCATTGCTCAACCCAAGAAGGGCTGCCATGTCCGCGCCGCCAAAGCGGGCCTCTAGTAGCTGTCGCTGAAGTGCCGGATTTTGTCCACCAAACATCTGGCCAAGATTCCCCATACCACCAAGCATCTGCTGCTGAAAAACTGCAGGATTGAGCCCGCTTTGCCCACTTGCACCATTGCCCAAAGATAGAGCAGCCTGCATCAAGCTATTGTTGTTCATCTGTTGCAAGTTGGCATCTTGTTGGCCGCCATTGGCAGCAGCGGGACCACCACCGCCGCCATTGATTCCATCGAAACCTCCCTGCTGCATATTTTGCATTTGCTGCATTTGTTGTTGCATATTTAGCTGCTGCATAGCTTGCATGCCATTGATACCATTCATAGCGTTCATATTGATGCCACCATTGTTTGAAGCTAGAAGGTTCATGCGGTTGAAAATGTCCGCACGCCGACGCTCCAACAGAGCTAGCTCCACATCCGCGTTGGCCAGGTCGGAACCTGCACGACCAGCCGCCATGGCTGGAGGCGTCAAGGTGCTAATGGGTATAGGCGTACTTTCAGGAAGGGGATTCTCCCGGCTAAGAGCATAGAAATCTGGAGTGGGCCCATCCTCCATCTTTTTCTTGCTTAAATCCTTGGTGGTCAAACGGCGCATCTTGTCGCAAAGATGTGGCATTCCACGGAGGAATAACTCATCTACACAATTAATTCAGTGGACGAGATAGAGAAGAAAATTTCGGTGTGCGTCCAAAGTTGAAAGAAATTGAAGAAGGAAGGAGCAATGGAAACGTCAGTGATAGGAATTTGATAGGGGTGGTGTCACCCTCAAATAATGACTGCAAAAAAGAAGAAAGCAGCACCGGGAACTTTTGACTTTCTTCAAAGAGTTTTTTAGCTACGTAGAGCCAGTACTCAGTACTCGTGGAGCAAGCTCGACAAGAAGAAAGTCTAGCAGAAGCTTTCTTTTCCAGCAAGAAGCTAGCGTGTGGCATGTAGTTAGCTACCTGGTACCTGGTACCTCGTAGGGCAACCTTTTGCCCAACATGGTAGCACAAGCACAATAGACAACAATGAACCATGCAGACTTACGGTAGTATGAGTTGTAGTCGCTGCCGTGCGTGATACGCTTAAAGCCCCAGCCGTTCACCTGCACAGTATTTCCGTCGACATTGACATTTGACATGGGACACATTTAAATTTTAAATGATGTGAGGGAACGAATTAACATCTCATCGGATAATACTTTAAACCGGTGACACTGGTTCACTCTTTGGCGTTTCGCCAAATTAACTAGATAGAAACACTGTTATCCTCCAGTCAGCTTTGACTCACCTGACGAGCAAATGACGAGTAGCGGCCGTGGCGAAAATACAGAGGAATCACACGCTCCTCGAAAGCCTTCTGCTGGAGAATACGCCAAGATCGGCCGTGGGGCAACCAAGCAATTATGTCCTGGAATTCAGGGTTAGAGAGAATCATGTGCAGCTTGACAGGGAAGGTAGGTTCCTTGGCAGTGGTACTTTGGGCAATCAGAGTTGACGCATCGCTGTGCCGTTCAGCTGTCACACGGGAAAAGTCACGGTAAGTTGACGATTTGATGGGGGTGGAGCCTTCGACGCTTCCACTACTGTTAGAGGCTACATTATCTGCGGCAGAATCTTTGTTGGCGTCGGACATGGTGGAGATTGATGTTGCGTTCTGTGAGTTGAGTATGATGATGGTGGATTGGAAATTGGAGAGATGATCCTTTTATCATCGAGAGAAAGCTTCGTTTAATCGGAAAGAGGTGCTTCGTTTCAGTTGACTTGCCTTTAAAAGAGGAAACTGCACGCGTCAGACGCCCGTTGCCTTCTTGCTTTTTGATTGGTCAATCCTTCAGCACGGAAGCCACCGACTGTTCACTTTTACAAAATCTACTAGCTACGGTACTCCGGAGTAGTAGTGTACTCTAGTACGTTAGCTACTAAACATGCAAAAGATAGCATACTTGCTCATCAACGACATTTTACACTCATAAAACCCCCCAAATAGAGACAGGAATGCAACCATTATTTTTTATCGGCTGGCATTTAGGATTCATGCCTTTTTTGTAGCCACTGCGAAAAGCGCACATATGCTCAGTTGTTGCTTGTCACATCCTTCGCGAAAACAGCCCGACAAACGGCTCACAAAACTACAACCAAGAAAAGCTGAAACAAGTTTTGGTCCATTTTTCAACATGATGACAACCAACAACCAATCCATCGTAAAGAAGTCGGAGGAGAATCTTGCTGAGACGATCAAGGAGATAACGATCATCGTCAACAAGTCCCCCGCCGTCGCCACCTCCTCCTCAGACGTCAAGTTTTCCAGTACAAACTCCAACAAAAAAGTCAAGATCGATAAGAAACAGTCAATGCGTCGCACTCTTGAGCTTCCACCCAAGATTGTGTCCAATCACGAAACTACCAACAAAAGTTCTCGCGTAGCCGAAATGGTGAAAGAACTTGAAAAGCAGGAAAAGCGCAAGCGTTCGGTGTGTTTGTTGATAATTGATAATGCCTGTTTTATCCATGTTTTGTCTGCGTTCTCTCTCAAAAACCGTTGCTCACACTCACACTTACGGCTCTTTATATTCACTTTCACAGGAGAGCGATGGTCCCTTGACAGAAAAAAATCAGAACGCGAGCGGGAAGAAACGCGCTATCGAAAAGGAGGAAAGTGGTGTTGTTAAGTTGGTCAAGGAAATCACGCGCAACGAGAAGGGCAACGACAAGGAGGAGAGTTTCGTGGATAATGGAAATGAAGACAAAGACCACGCCGCCAAAGCTGGCGACGACAAAAACTGCTTCGGCGTCTTCGACGTCGGTTCGTTTGGATTCCGTTTCTGTTAGGTCACGTTTTTCGATTCTTGACCACTAATGGAAGCAACAGCGACAGAAGCAACAGTAGTATCGAACTAAACCAATACGATCATCAATACAATCATCAATCTAAGACCTCGGATGCGAAAGTCCGAAATGTGTAAAGGCACATATCTACGTACATTACGAACAAACAGAAAAAGCAGGCAAGAAATAATCTACTGTTAGGAATCATATTTTAAACAGACTAATTATTGTACATCCATAACTCGTAGAAACTGCGACTTCCTTCCTTCGCTGTCACCATCAGTGCCAGTAGCAACCTCATAATGGTCTCCCGTCTCCTTGATGATACGCTTCTTGACGGCATCGGAGAGGCCAGGTTCTCGTGCGTCACATCCACAAGATGACTCCTTTTCTTTCGGCGTAATGATATGGAAATCGCGGAAGCGGACAAACAACTCTCCATAAAAGTCCATCCATTGTTGGTGAATGATGTTAGCAGTGTTGACGCTGAACTGTGTGGCAAAGGCAATAGCTTCGTCTGGGCCCTTGTCTTGGTAGAGTCTCAACAGTTGGCCGTCGATATTCTTCACGTGATCTGCCAAACTTTCCTGGATTGCATCGATTCGTTCCCGCACAACGGGATACGCATCTTGCCATCGGTAATAGCAAAAGTTCGATACCATATTTTGTACCCAAAAGGCTTTACCCATGTCAAATTGGAATACCGGAGCAGGTGTTCCATCTTGGGTCCCTTTTCCCGCATAAGGTGTCGCTATCTCACGGTTGGAGCCATAGACAGGAACACGAGGAGATGTTGATGAATCATCTGTGGCAAACCAAACCAAAGCAGAAAGCTCTGGCGGCATCCAAGGTCGTAGCTGGGCAATAAAGTTCCAACCTGTACGGGGTGTTGCCAGAGTTCTTTCGTTGTGATACTTTTTGCCGTCGTATTCCCAGACGCTATATGGGGGATATTTTTGAAATAGAAACGGAAGTGAGAAACAAACAGACACTTTGAATCACTTTTTCAAGCAAATTCGTTGGCTGCACTTACAGCGGTCTTGGGCGGTAGGTGTGGAGATGCAAAAATACCTGCCCCACTGTCCATGCTAGAGTCCAACGGAGTTCCCTCGTAGTGACTGTTCATTAGATGCATGACATCAGCAAGCGACAGCTTTTTATGGGGTTTAATGAAGAGAGGCATGCGATTTTTTATGTCTTTTCCCGAAGCATAATCTTGATATTTCTTTTCAAAACTGCCGTCGATATCAGCAATGGAACTGAACAGAGACCACACTCGAGCCTCGCTCATGCGCGCCGAAAGAAATTGAATCGGATTGTAAACATCAGAAAAACTAAAATCCTTGGGATCTGCAGAAGGCGGATAGAGGCCGTAATGTACAGCGACGTCTACGACATCTTCTGCGTAGAGACAATTGTCTGGGTCATCGCGGGGAAAGGTTGTAGTGCGAGCTTGATTGGCGTGCGCTCCAACATAACCATCCGGAATCTTTTGAGCGACCCAGACGGCTCCCAATTTTCCATAAGTGTCACCTCTACTGATCAACTCCATCATCCAAACATCTCCCGACCGCTCACTAATGGAAAAAGATTCTCCCTCAGATACATATCCATACTCGTTCAAGAGAGTATCGATCGTACGAATCGCTTCCACGGCCGTCTTGGCACGCTGCAGGGTGATGTAAATCAGGGACCCGTAATCGAAGACGGCGCCCAATGATTTGTGTTGCTTGCTGCCGTCCAAAATAGAAACTCCACCAAAGGTAGACTCGCCAATGACAAGGCCGTGTTCGTTGCTGTTTCCCACTACATTGTACGTGAAATTGACTTCCTTAATTTGGCCCATATATTTGCCCGTATCCCATTCGTAAATATCGCGCAGCTCTCCTTCTCGGCCATGCGTTCTCGGATAATGATACAAGACACCATAAAGAACGACAGAATCGGCATTGTAGGCAACCATGGCGGATCCATCGGCAGATGCTCCTGGGGTGACCAGAAGGTCGGTGCAGGCCCTAATGGATCGTACTGACGATAACAGCAATAAGATTGTCAGAGATAGCATGCTAGAAATGGAAATGGGCTTCATTTTGGAATTAGTATTGTCAGGGAGAGCGTAGGTGCAAGGTGCAAGTTCTCTTGGTTAATAAACAATAAACGGTGATACGATAATAAAGCCCTGAAGTCTGAAGTTCTTTTAACAAATCAGCAGAAAGATATTGTTAGTCACGATGGCAGTCGTGCATGCAGAAGTGAATTACGAAACCGAATCCTGCCGAAGTCCCTTCGAACTCTACAGATTTAATACAGCTGACACTGTTGGACTACTACTAGAGAGATTTGAAGGAAGATATGTTCAGGAAATAGAGCGTAAAAGTAGGTCTTGTTGATTGTGGAGAACTGAATTGGTCACACTTCCTTGCACCTGCAAATGCAATTGAGTAGACTAATAATGGAACCCAAGTTTGACACTGGCGGAGTCACGCTAAACAAAAGACAAACAGACACATAATTTTTTAATTTTGAGGCCGCCGTTGAAAATCAGACCTGCGTTACATACTAGTTTTGACACGAAGATGTCATCTGTAACTGCAGCGAAAAACATGTCGTCTATCTCTGCGGCATCCAGCGAAACCATTTTTTCTCAGCCGCTACTGCTTCCAAGTGGTTTTCATTGACATTCGTTTCCTCTTGCTGATGCTGAATGCTCTCTTCCTCCTCCAGCCCGACGTTCAGTTGAGACTTTGGGTCTGTTCTTTGCTCTTGCATCATTTCTGCCAGCCAAGGCTTTTCCATCATAGCTAGTTCGGCCTTCCTCAACGGATCTGTTTCTTCGAGTTCTTGAAGTTGCTTCAGCGTAAGTAACTTCCTCGTCCCAGTTGCCATTTCTGAGGGAATAACAACTCGTTTAGGCCACAGAAGCGTCTCCTCGAGTGCCTCTTGGATTCCTGTGAGTATGTCCCTCTTCAACCAGGGCACCCTAAATATTTCACCTCCTGCTACACGTAATTCCAAACCAATCTTAGGACTTTTCGGAAAAGATAGCAACATCGCTCCAAAGCCCGGTGATTCGTCTATTAGCGGCGACAGTTCGATGCGGACTGGACCCTCAAATCTGACGTTTTTAATTGTCACTGGGATTTTTACGTTTATCCCTTTCGTAAGCACACTGATTTTTGCTTCCAGATCGCTTTCCCATTTGACCTCGACATCAAATGCAATGGCATCACTCCCTAGCTCGTAGGCACGGGCTGCTTCCAATTGTGGTGATTTCGTACCGACAGAAAACTGATCCAAAGTTGCCCTCCTAACATTGGGGTTATCCAAGTCGCGAAGAACATCTACCATGGCTTGGCGCATCTGCGCTTGTATATTGAAAGGAAAAAGCCGATCAATAAAATACTGAAGAGGTATGAGAGCCGGCTTTCCCACAGCTGCCGAATAAAGTTTCGCTTCCATGCGAATGGCATCCACTCCTTCGTTGACGGCCTGTCTGGTTTCGAGCAGCACTTGTTTTAGTACTTTCCAAGCTTCTCGCCATTTCCATTTCCCGTCAAATCGTAGCACCTTACGTGTCTCTCCCAGACCCAGGCAAAAGACCTGCCAAACTTTAACCAGGACAATTTGAAAGCTTTTGAGCAAACGATTCACGTTATCCTTCCCTACGGCCACAAAGGCTGCCACACCAGCAAGGGCAGTAGAGAAAAATAGACCCCCCAGAATAAAGGCTGTGATAAAATTCAAAAGCCCAAATTTGGTAACGATGATCGGAGCAGGTGCCGACAGAAGTCGAATATTTGGAGAGGAAAAATGATGATGGGGTGTGGATAAATCAGGTAAAAAAATGGTAGTGTCGGGAAGGGGGAGATCGGTTGGTGGACCCTCCCATGAACCCCAACGCTGTTGCTGCTGTTGCATCTTGAAAAACGGTGGTTTTACGAAAGCGGTTGCCGATAGAGGTCTCCTCATGATAGACTTTTTTGGTTTTGTTGCAGTTGTGGGAGTGATGAATGATGGATGAATCAATCAATAGCTACGGTACCCTGATGAGAAAGAAGGACGAGAAGCGTAGTGTCAAATTTTTGAATTCAAACATGAAACTTCCAGAAGAGTCTAAAATAAAGTGACTCAGTTGAAACACGAGGAGGATGCCAGACACTATGCAGCTGTGACAACTCAGTCGTCCACGAAGGTCGGCCAAACCCCTACTTTTAACCCTACTGACATGTTGTAAAATGAATAAAAAATCTTGATTTCAACACATTTCACAACACGTGTCAACAAATTTCAACACATATCAACAAATTTCAGCATGACTCAAAGGCACGGGATTCATTGAGGTTATGAGCTCTAATTGGCGGACCTTCCTAGCTGTGCATGATCTAAATCCGGCCAGTCCCACGCCAAGAAATTTCAACTGGAAGGTGGCGATAAGATGAGGCTTATGAGGTCGGGTTGAACCAAGTGATGTAGCGTTATCATAGAGCGCTTCTTCTGCTTCTTCTTAGCAACAGAACTAGTACTGGTATTGCCTAGCTCGTATTAGATTGCTTTTTCCCCCCTCCTCACCTCGAGTTCGCAGTTTAGCTAGTGGGCTTCTGCATTGCAGCGCTACCCCGCGGGAGGCAATGCCAGCAACATGCCACATTGCGGTGGATACGCCAAAGACTCCACCCCATAGCAGCCGATGTCATGATCAATTCACAGGAGAAAAGCGTTTGAGTAGACCGTCCAATAGAATTTCCGGCCCTTGCTTGTCGCGTGGTGGTGGTGATTGTGTTACCCACGGTTGCAGAGATTGCTGCTTTGGAACCAGAGAAAGTCTGCAGGTACTTCCTCATTTCTTTGGTTCCATTCATCTGTCCATGCTGCGGGCATTTCATAATGTGTGTCTCTTAAAATGGTGATGGATTGTGTTTTCACTGGGGAGTGCAATCTTTTAACAGATTTGGTTGGCCAAATTTAGGCAGGGGTCTTGGCGCTGTAGATCTTCGATGATCGCAGCGAAGAATGCATGCTTGATAATTGTTATTAATGTATTATTACTCGTAACTTATTTGGTTTGAAATCTATTGTTTGTTAGTGAAAAGCCCAAAGCCATTCCAGTAACGCTGTCGGACGGCTACGCCTTGAGGGCCAAGTCATCATCAACGAATCGGTCCTCGAATTCACCATCTGCATCAAAGCGACAATAATCTTGCTTTCCCATCAAATCATATCGATTATTGGCTACTCCATCGTATATTAGATCCCGCAGGAATCTTGGAACAACATACCGTCCAAGAACGGCAACCGGTTTCAAGGGTAAAAGACTCAGTGGAGTCAAGGCTTCTGTGATTCTTAAAATGGCATCCGACTTAATGAATGCCCCTGATTTATCCACTAGGACAATGCTGCTGATATCATCAGCAGCTCGACCGTTGGCTTGCAGCAAGGCCTTGCCTACATTCGACTGGAGAGCTGCGAAACGGAGTTTCCCCTTGGGGTCCCAATCGAAAGCCAAATTGACTGCACCGTTGCAAAGGTTGCAGACTCCATCAAAGAGAATGATGGGTCGGTTGTCGGCTGAAAATACCTTTTGTACAACCACCGATGGATCTTCAATTTCTTTTTCTACTGATGATGTTATTGGCGTGGAAAATGAGAATTGTTGGGTGTCGTCGATCTTGGGCAAAATATTATTTTTCTGGGCCGGTGCCACAAAGGCATAACATGCAGTGATAGCAGTCATACACACTATCAAGAGGAATTGTCGGTTACTGAGAGACATTTTGGAATGTTGTGTTAGATTCGTGTATTTTTTCGAGTACGATGTATTGTTCGTCACTACGTGCTTTACTGGCGTTCTGCTTCTGCCGCTAAATAATAATAATCTATCTAATTGTGTTAGCATTATTCACACTTGTTTCTGGATGAGTTTAGGTTTTAGTAGGTATTATTAAATCAAGCAATTAATTTTTGTTTTCTATCACACTGACTGAGTCAGGTAAACTAAAGTGCAGTAAGGCTAGGGTGCCGTTCAAAATATTTTGCATTTTTTCGGGGTTTGTTGTCAACGAAATTTCAGACTCCCGCTGGTACAAACAGTCTATCTGTTTATCGCACACGAGGTTTTCCTCTCCTGACATAGAGCTCCGCTACCCAAAGCTTGCCAAGGTGTTCATCATAGGTCCAAGGAAAGCGCTGCTGCTGTCATGAATCAATCTTAGAGCACATCGCTGTGAGTAAAAATGTAGTTCCCTGGACACTCCACACTCCATTGATAAACCAAAGTGTTGTGTGACAATTTATAGAATCTCGAAAAAAATGTTGTCTAAAGGACCACCGGGTCACTATAGCAGGCTTCTTCCAACCATGCCAAGTCACATTCGTCCACAACTCGATAATACTTTTTTTCTTCCTTGCTCTGCGGGTCGTTGCTTTCCCATGCAAATTCGACAATTTTGGAATCGTCCGGCGAAGCCTCCTTACTCAGAGACAATCGTCCTGGTTTGTAGTTATGCAACGCAAAGAGTATAGCCTTGGCAGAGGAAAATCCTTTTCCATTGAACGAGTCGAGGCGTTTCCACGACACATTATTTGTTGGCGGTCGGACCTTGGTCGGTGAAGCAAATCTCACTGAGAATGGCAATACGCTTGATGTCGGCTTTGGGATAGGAGCTAATGCGTGCTGTCGTGGCAGTGGCTTAAGAGTAGTACGAACAGCATCTCCCGCCGTCACTGAAGAAATGGATGGCTTCGTCGCATTATCTTCGGTCTTGGTATCGGCAAGAACGGCCGCTGATGCAGTCGTCTCAGTTGCCACGAAAGGATTTACTTCAGTGGCAACATCGAGGGCCTCGAAAGCAGGATTTGGCTCAAGGGTTTTACAATCCAGTGTTGTGGCAACCGTATCGCTACCTTTTACACTTTCAGAAACGTGAGGTATTAACTGCTCCGTTTGCACCGGATCAAAAAGATTTTGCTGCTGCTGCTGCTGCTGCTGCTGGAAGGATGAAGATTGTTTATCAATCGACTGGTTAACGGCCACAATGGTTGTAGAATGGGGTTGTTGCTGTCCCGTTGTTTGGTCAACAGCAACATGTTGCTTTAGTTGGGTTGGCTGAGTGATTAAAGGCTGCAGGGAGTCCCTTAATCTAGCTTTCATACTGTCGACAACAGCGGCTGCAGCTCGAGCCAAGTAGCCCCGTTGCAGTTGTTGGTAATTATCATACTGATGCTGTTGAATTCCTGTAGATGGCAACAGCATCTTTGAAAACAGCGGCTGCTGCTGGGTGGCCGCATTTGGCGTATACGGGTTGTGAGTTGGATAGTAGCATCCAGGATACACAAAAGGCTGTTGGAGCTGAGATGCAATAATACTAGCCGCTTGCGCAACTGGCCCCGAGGTGGTTCCCGCAAACACTCTTGACAGTAGCTGCTGCTGGGTGACCAAATTTGGGGTGTACGGTACCGCGTACGGGTTGTGAGTTGGATAGTAGCATCCAGGATTTACAAAAGGTTGTTTGAGCTGAGTTGCTGGAATACTAGCCGCTTGCACAACTGACTCCGAGGTTCCTGCGTTGATACTAATAGGTAACTCTTTCAGGTTCTCTTTCTCAAGTGGATTTGATACGTTCCGGGGCACTTGTTCTCTCTTGAGTGTTTTTGGTAGGCTGCCTACACTATTTTGCGTGTAGCAATCGTCAGCGGGATTCTTTCTCTTAACTGCTGTTGTGGTCTTTAGAAACTGGACAGTTTTGTCGTCTTCTTCATCTGAAAGATCCAACACGATTGGATCCACACTGTTTCCAATCTGATTATTATTAATGCCATTCTTTACGTTGTTGATTCGATTCGGTTGTTGCTGGACAGCATATGCTTTCTTAGATGCTTGACGCTTCACCCGTCTGGTACAGACGTTTGCCTCCCGACCATGTTTTACTTTTTTATTGCTTTGTATTGGTGGCAATGGCAAATCATTGTCACTATCATCATCGACTTCATCGTCGGATAGGCAGTAGTGAATATCTCTCAAGAAGAACTGGCTCCATGACACTCGAGGAATTCCGTCCTTGGCAAGCACAGGCTGATCCTGCCGTCGTGAGAAGAATTGTTGGACCATTGATCCTGTTGTTTTCCTGTTGTTAACTCGGTCTATTGGTCCTATTGATATTTAAAATTGAGTTACACAGTTCGTCTTCCGGTGCATACTAGACTAGAAGACAACAATACACAATACCACCAAATTTGTTTTTTACTTCTATCTTCCATTCGGTGCATTGGTCTACTTTTTTGAGATTTCAAGATAGGGCGTATAGCTCAGTCGTGGTCGTGACTGACTGCGCAAAATTTCTCAATAAAAAACCCACAAAAATGAATATTTCCACAACAGAAGCCTGGAGCCAGGAATACGCTATGATAGTTAAATATTGGATACTGTTGCTCTCACGTCGTACATATGAAATCACCTACATCCCCATCTTTTTGATTGTGTAATACCCTGCTTGCCTGCAGTACGGATCGAATCTCACTTTAGCTGGACACAAATTCTCGACCCCCCACTCTCACATTCCGTTATAGCAAGCTTGCCTGAAACTTGCAAACAATATCAAATTCCACGGCGAAGACACAATGTGTAATCCTTTTGAAATCACAAAGCAACCGTTTTGAAGAAAAAGAAGGGGGGAAATCAGCTCGTCATGCTCAACTAGAGCGTTGGTTGTTGTCGCTCGCCTGAGAGAATTCTGTTTCTTTACCGTTAATAAAACAGTTGCTGAAACTTATTGCATCCAAATTAGCCATTGCGAAAGTTCAATTCAAACTTTATTTCCAAAGCGACATTTCACTTTTGTTTGGCGCTCATCATTGGCTTGGCAAAGCAATTATTCAAAGGGAAACCATGGATTCATAATTTATTGAGTAGACTACTCAAGTAGACCTAGACTAGTCCTGCTCTCCTTGGGGGTGCCAATAATTGCCCTCGGGTAACCTTGGCGCCCGTTGTGATCCCCGTAAATTAGACATTCCAGTTTTTTTTTTTAGACCTACTCTTCCTACTTCAACTAAATTATTTATTTCACCGGCTTGACAGTCAGTCGGGTGTTAATGCAATATCGTACGAATAGTATTTCTTTCGCGACGTCATATGCAGGAATCGGATTCACCCGTTATCTCAACACCATACAATGATGCAACACACTTTCACGTAGTGGTATCTCCAAAAATAATGATGAGAAAATCATGTGCAGTTTCTGTCACAAATCAACAACAAAATTCTACGACAGTACTGGATTCGAGTAGTTGACCGACGTCAAATAATGAACCCAAGATGAACTCGTATGGAACCAATTTCAGAAATCGAATTATCTACCTTATCATAGCAGTGGAGCTGTTGCAGTCGTCGATTCCCTGTGTTTCGTTCCTTGCGTCCAACGTGGTGAATCGACGACATTGTGGTAGAATATTCTTGGCGCCATACTACACAATTATTTTATCTTCTACCAACACGGATGAAACAGAAACAGGAGACAATGGAATAGGTGTTGGTATTGATCTGGGAACAACATATTCTGCCGTTGCCTATTTGTCGCCAGACACAAATCTTCCAACCATTATCCCGGTACCAGAAAATGGCAGGACCATGCCTTCTGTTGTGACCTTTACGCGTGATCATCAAAAAGTGTTGGTGGGAAAGCAAGCCATTGCCTTGGAAGCCGAACAGGGATCGTATCGAAATGTCAAACGAATACTGGGACGTGGTTCGAAAGCAGCCCAAGATTCTCGGGATGTTGTACCTTTTCTTATCACAGATGCAGGTAGTAGTAGTAGTAGTAGCAGCAGCAGTAGTAGTGCTGCTGCTGCTGCTACATCTGGAACGTCCCCAAAGAAGAAAAAGGGAAAACAAAAATATAAAAACAACAAGGATACGCTGGAGAAACAGATTAAGGATGCCGAGATAAATCCTGCCATGCTCTACAACATACAAGGTAATAGTGAGTCCGAAAACGCAGTCGGGATTCCTCCCGTTGAAGTTTCTGCAAGGATTCTGCAAAAGCTGATACAGACGGCCGAAGAACACACAGGCCAAAAAGTAACTCGAGCTGTGATAGGAGTACCTGCTTATTTTCATGATGCACAGCGAGACGCCACCATCAAAGCTGCAAACTTGGCAGGACTGGACAAAGTCAAGTTGTTGCGAGAACCAGAAGCGGCAGCATTGGCCTACGGAGTCGGCAAGCAAGAGCTGACAAGAGCTGCCAAAAATTTCAGCAATAAGTCTCCAGTGAAGGACGACGACGACGACGACGACGATGAGTTAGTGCTGGTATTTGACTTGGGCGGGGGTACCTACGATGTCAGTATGCTCTTGGTAGGTGGAGGTCTGACTGAAATCATTACAACTTCCGGGGATAGTCAGCTGGGAGGGTCCGACTTTGACGCCAAAGTGGCTCAGCACTTGCGCAAAGTTTTAGCGGGACACGGTTTGTACTTTTCAAAAAGGAAAGCTATTAACAGCCAAGGTAATGATGATGATACATGTTCGGCATCGGATGCGCTCTTACGTTCCGCAGAAATGGCCAGGATATATTTGAGCAACAATAAACGAGTGAAAATGGCTCTGCCCCTCGACGAAGACTCGTGGAGTCATATGCCACATGCATCGGATATGATTCTTCCAGTCGACTATGAATTAGATAACGGTGAGGCACTTACCATAGATGGCAGCAACAATGGGACACACGTGCTCTGCGTTTTGACACGGCGTGATATGGAAAAACTTTGCGAAAAGGAGTTTCTCGCACTCCTGAGACCCATTCGTGAAGTAGCCATAATGGCGGGCGCTCTCTTACCGGGTGATACGAATCCGACCAGCGTGGAAGCCGCCATGCAAATGGACGAGTACGACTCGCTTGTCTTTGATGACTTTTACAAGGACGAAAAGGATTCCGACGGTGAGCAAGATGAAATTGTTGACGATGAAATGCTGCTGCAGCTTCAAGCCGGGATGGACGAAATGAGTGTGAAGGATCGGAAGAAAGCTCAGCAACGAGGTCGCAAAACAGCACGTGATGTTACAAAACGAGAGCGAAAGTACCGCCAAGAAAAGCGGAAAATTTCAAAAGAAACACCAGCCGCCGATGCTACCGACGTTAAAGTTCGAGATGGTATTAACGGGCGTCCTATTTCGCGTGTCGTGTTGGTGGGAGGTGCCACCCGCATGCCAACCATTGGGCGTCTGCTAGCAGCGCTGACAGGTGTCGTCCCTCAAAAGACGGTCAATCCAGACGAGGCTGTTGCACTGGGCTGCGCCGTGCACGTGGGTGTATTGGACGGGCAGAACGATTTTGGAACTGTTTTGAATCCCATGCAAGCAGCAATACTGCGAGCTGTTGCCGAGCGGCAACAAAAGCAAGGGTTGTTGTCGGTGAACGTTGACGTTGATGACGATGACGATGATGACGATAAATTTGATACAAAAGAATTTTTCTGATGAAGAGTCGTTTCCGCGCATCTTCGATTGTATCGATTTGTGCAGCAAAATTATTGTGGTCTAGTCAAAAATTTCCCGGGGGGAATTCTGACCATTGGGCAAACTTCCACCACCAAAGTTGGAGTTCAACACTATAAGTGCCCGGGGCGACTATCGTCCTGATGTACTGCAATCCAGATAGAAAACTGAATGATTCATTCATGATTCATGTGGAGATTAAAATTTGCTTGCTTCTGTTTTCTTCATCTCATAGCACAACCGTAACTACATCTTTTCGTCATATCGCAGATAACAGATATTCTCAAACCTGTGTTTGCTCTCTAACAAGACTATGCAATTTATGCTTCTGCTGCTGTCACTGTTGTTTGCATCTATTCTGACTTCTTCATCGGCCTTCTCTGGACCGTCTACTACGAGCAGAAGCCATCGTGCTGCCGTGAAGCACTTGGACGGAAAATCATCGACCCAGCTGTATTCGATAGTCAGCGAACTGATCAACAATAATCCTCCTTGGGAAAACAATGATGAAGCAGCGGTCGATGTACCACGAAAAGCGCCACATCTTGTGTTCCCGGGAGGTGGACTCTTCTTTTACTGGCAAGCAGGAGTTGTTACGTATTTGCGAGAACAGGGCTACGATCTGGATCAAATGACAGCGTCTGGTGCCTCGGCAGGAGCATTGACCGCTACGCTCACGGCAACAAATGTGGACTTTATCAAAGCAACCGAATTGGCATTAAAAATGGCCAAAGAGGCTGGAGTATGGGATCGTTCGGGAGGGTTGCAAGGGATCTGGTAAGGGGTAAATATTATTATTTTATTATTTTGGTTAAATTGTGAGCCTAGTTTTGGTAAAATGAACCTGTTCCACACTATGAGCGATCCATAAGTCCATTGGCGAGTGGCTCGCTCAAACTG
>Ga0100391_1000474_pt1 | contig 47006 bp, 22 predicted proteins | sample CryGeymeta201515_FD_81541 | JGI IMG/M metagenome (GOLD analysis project Ga0100391, IMG submission 81541) | Groundwater microbial communities from Crystal Geyser aquifers in Utah, USA - Crystal Geyser metaG 2015-15 | ecosystem: Environmental > Aquatic > Deep subsurface > Groundwater | place: USA...
TATTCATTCCGAATATAAGCATAAAATACATCCCGTGATTTTTCAATATCCCTGAATTGGTGATCACTAAATCGTCAAACAAGCCCGGGATATGGATATCCCGGAAAATTGGATACACAGCCCAGGGATTTTTTCATATGATCCCGGGAATGGTGATAACACATGTCTACTAGTAGACCAGTAGGTACTCCGCGAGAAATCTACTACCACTACTAGCTACTAGTAGTCTACTCTACTGCTACTGCAGTGGTGGCTAGTGGAGTAGTACTAAGCCCAGTCTACTACTAGTAGTAGTAGCTACTACTACTAGCTAGTAGTAGGGTCTAGTTCTTTACCTGGTAGTCTACCTCATCGAATCTTTTCAGTTCCCCGGGACTCATTTTATGACTGCCTACTGCTACTAGTAGATGTTGACATGGATCTTTCCAATACTTTGAGCATCATCTCTCTGTCGACCAGATCGACTTTCCTTGTCTCCTGAACACTTTCTCTCACATCTCACATCTCACAAATCACATATCACGTACTCTGTTGATTCAGTTTAGCAGAAGATAGGAGGCAAAGTAAGAGCACCGAAAGCACCTGAGTCAACTGTGTGTGTGTTTTTTTTTTAAAGCTGCCAATAGTATACAAAAGTGTAAGCATGCAAAGGACGGCCCATTTGCTTGGCGGTTTTGTTCGCCGTAGCCGTAGTAGTCGTCGGCAACAACACGTGATTTTCTTTTCCAGTGTCAAACAACAACAACAACAACACCAACACCAACAACACCAACATCAAAGCAACTCTGCTAGTAATTCTGGAAAATTGTTTGCGATAGTAACAAGCTGTGTGGCGTTACAGCTGTACAATGATCGTGTCCACCATGTCACTACCAGCACCTCAGCCGAACGACAACAGCAACCGTCCACCAATCCATCCCAAAAACCAACCAACGAAGACATCATCACGAACGAGAAGGATACACCGAGCAGCACTTCTCGTCGTCATGATCATGATGATGATGATGATGATGATAACGATGGAAAATTCGAGCCTTGGTATCTTCGTTATTCCTCGCAAGCTATTCGACGGATTCGAAATCCTTCCCTGTTCCCGGCTGATAGTAGCGATCGAATAAATGGCGACGCCAACAACAGCCACGAACCGACGAGCATTTTCCAAAGATTTTCGCAGCCACCATTGGACAATACGACCATGTTTTACGATCAGTGTTTAGAACGTCAGTTATGGAAACCCAAACTGCCGTATCCTGCGTGGGATTACAACTGGGATGGGAAAATGGCTGATCACTGGTCCACACCAACTGTTTTGTCCACGAGCGATGGATTGCGAAATGCCAGTCGGACCGGAACGACACGACACTTGATATTGGTACGACACGGACAGTACCACGAAGATCCTCTCGAAGATCACAAACGATCATTAACGCCCCTCGGTAGACGGCAAGCCCAATTGACCGGAAAACGATTGGCCGAGATGGTGCAAGGCATTCTGTTGGATACAAAGGGCACGGCTACAATCAATTCTGTTACTACCAGTGACATGTTACGAGCCAAACAAACCGCCTACATTATTGCCAAGCAGATGTCCATCGATATAGGTATCCAAGATCCTGATCCGGATCTCAATGAAGGATTGCCGGCACCCATGATACCGTCTCGGCCTGATATTTTGGGAGCCACGGAAGAAATTGACGAGCAAGCGGCACGCATGGACCGAGCCTTTCGTCGCTACATTCACAGAGCTGATTTGCCACCTGTCCTCGTCAGGGCTTTGAAGGCGCACACCAAACAATGTACCGCCGCAAAATCAAAGGAGCAACAACAACAAAAACAAAAACAAGAATCGGAAAATGCCACTACTAGTAGTACTTCTGAAACCATTGTGTCCAGCATTTCCTCGACAATGAAAAAAGATGCATCATCATCATTATCATCGTCTTCTTCTGTGGAATCTCAACAGCACGAATTGCTTTCTATTGATAATTTGTCGTTGCCTCCACCCCATCACGAATTTGACATTATTGTTTGTCACGGCAATCTGATTCGGTACATGCTGTGTCGGGCATTGCAAATTCCACCGGAAGCCTGGCTGCGCCTGAGTGCCTTCAATTGCAGCATTAGTTACATCATAATCAAACCGAATGGCTATGTCAGTTGTCGCATGATGGGAGATATCGGTCACTTGGGATACAAAGAAACTACCTTTTCGGGAGCGCACGGATTGGCGTGGTCGTAAATGATAACAATAAAAATAGAAAGAGATCTGATCTATTCCCGCTTGCCGATGAAGTACTGCTGTAAAATACTAGAGTACTCTTCAAGGCAAAAAAAAGGAGGCATACCAGACAACTCATTAAAAATAGAAAGTTCTTACTTTATATAAATTACGTATATCATTATAGTACTGTATGAGCCAACAAACATCAGATTTCGAATGTTGCTGTAGTTGATAATCAACTTGGTTTCTTCATTATGTTTCCCACTTTTTGAAAATTCAACTAGACCTACCATTCATTCAATTTGTGTGTGTGTGTTCACTTGCTCTGACTGACTCAAGCTAGACTACTAGTAGTAGCTACTCTGGAGTAGCTAGTAGCTAGTGATGGTGACCTACCAGTACAATGGGAGCAAAGGATTGACACCATTTGTATCCAATTTGTCCATTTCGACACTGTTCGTGTAGACCTTGGCGCTTATTGCCGAAGAGATTCGTTTGAAAGATTTGACGGCGTTTGTGTTGCAAATTCTTCCAGTCCGGCGTATTGTCACTATTGTCGTCATCATTGTTACTATTGTTGTTGTTGTCATCACTACTACTCTCTCGTTTGTCCAACTCGCAACGTGAACTGGTAAAGTCAATGCAAAGTTTCTTGTTGGGATCATGAGTGGCCATACAGGAATGTGTTTCATTCTGTGTTGCTCCATGAAAGGTAAGTTGAAGTCCTAGACCCGATCCACTCAATCCATCCATTTCAGATGCATGATAATTATCGTGATCATTGGAGTCGTCCTGGACGATACTGGTGGTCGTCGTGGTGGCTACACCATTATTTTTCTTCGTCATGTTGCCGTCGTGCATCAAAAAGACAGTGGTGGAAGATCCCAACATGGTCAAGGTCCACATGTCGATCATTTGTTCGAGTCCAAGACAGGCATACGGATGATCATCAGGAGGAGAAGAAGAAGAAGAAGAAGGAATCACTTTCAATGGAAAAATCTTGCCAACTCCCAACGTCGACACCGTCATGCCATTGTGTTCCAAACGTCCAGAATCTGTCACCGTCATATTATTAGTATTATACTTTTGGAGAAGAATAAAATTCTGCCAGGTGACAATTGAAAAAAAGACAAGAACGATAACAGTAGCAACGGATACCAGAATACGATGACGACGACGAGGAGGAGTAGTGGCCGTCAAGACAGCTTGTGCTCGCATCATCATCTTGGAATGTGTCATCGTTGGCAAAATTTCTTCCGTTTCATCCAAAAATGTCTCATCATGGAATGGCTGCTGCTGTGTTTGGCTTTGGTTTTGGTCCTTCAAATGAATATCTTGAAAATCGCGTTGAATCTTGGAAAAATAGCTCTTGTAGGTTGGTTCTGTCTCACCGAGAACAAGATTGCCAACGGCATCACTTTCCATGCTCATATTTTTCTTGCTAAGATTATTGAATTGGTACGAAGAATCCGTCTTGCCAAGCAAATAATTATAGCGACGATGATGATGATGATGATTATGATGATTATGATGATTATGTTGACGATGTGGATCCAATCCGGTGGCACTGGATACGTCCAAAACATCGGCTTCTTCATCGAGTTCTTTGAGCTGACGTTCTAATTTGGTAAGAAATCCTTTCTGTCCAATATCGTACGGACGTTCACTTTCCGTAAGAGGTTGTTGATCCCCTTCGTCCATGTTCTTGTTGTTGTTGTTGTTGTTGTTGGCTAATGAATTGCTGGAGATGGTTTGGTACTTGATCAAGGCTCGTTCGCTCTTTTGACTAAGTCGTTTCTGATCCGCAGCAGTAGGAAATGATGTTGTAGTGGAGGAGGCTGTTGTTGAAGTTGTCATTTTTGGGAACTGAATGACTGGATGGCTGAAAATGGATTGACAGTTTGGTTCAAGTAAATTCATGAATGTACCTGCTGCTGCTGCTGCTGCTGCTGCTGCTACTGCTGCGGTTGCTGATCGTCTCATCGTTACTCCCGGCTAGTCATCTGTTCTTGACGAAACCACAGAACAAACAAAATGCCTCGGAAACATGGTTTCCAAAATAGTTACATAGCCTGAACGCTAGTAATGAAAGTATGAGTCTTGACACACCACTACTTCTACTCTAGCTAGTAGGTAGACTAGCTAGTAGACTAGTAGTAGTACTCTAGTAGGGTCTACTGCTTCTTGATGGAAGAGGCCTACTACCAGGTACTAATAAAATCCGGGCAGGTCTCTACTACTGGTAGTAGACTAGACTACTACCTGCTACAACTTTTTAGGACGATGCAGGCTATGATCCAAGGCGGTAGATGTTTGAGCAACGTACATCCACGGACGTTATTTAAATTGGGAACTCTAAAAAAAATATTAAAAAATAGCATGTTCTACTCTCCTGTGGAAGGCGGATGGAAAACCAATAATTATATTGATTGTAATAACCTGTCTTTCAACACAGGCGCACGTGCGCACACGTGGTTGCTGTTGTTGTTGTTGCATCCTGCTGGAACTATCCCTTGCCTAGTACGCGGACAACATGATACATAGTACACGTCAAAACAAATCTGCTAAAAAGACACAAAGAATCATGCACTAGACCTAGACCCTACTACTCTACAGAACAGCCTGGTAATACAGACGAATTATAAAGTTCGGACACTGCAACGAAACCCACAATTGAGTGCTGTATGTTCTCCAGTAGCTATTCACGCTGTACTACTACTGTTACGTACTCTACTCGCTCGGCTTACGCCGGCAGGTTTCAAGGTTATGGGCTTTATAATGCACATTCCAGTCTAAAAATACTTGGTGGATAACATTAAAAAGCTTCAGTTACGAAGATATCTATAAAAAGCAGGTCATGGTCATCGATCTCAAAAATTAGATCCTGCATCCTCCCGCTCCAGCCGCCGATCGCAATCCGCGATGAAAGCAAAATGCAGCTGTGAGAGAGAAGACATCTCCATCAATGGATTGTGAAGAGCGTTAACTCCAATCTCCATTACTATTTGCATACTTCATATCTATTCCAATACTCATCAACATCAAATCGTTACTATCAACGTTAGTAAGAATTAATCTTACTTTGGTGTTGCTAATCTTAGAAGAAGCACAGCTGTTGTTGAAAAACAAGCATCTACTAGTAGCGGTATCATACATCATACCTCGGTGGTGACATCTAGTAGCAGCAAAGGACAGTAAGGTTTGGCATCGACAGACATCGGCAAGGGTAAACGGCAGCAGCACACACCCTTAGCAACCAAAAGTCTCGCTCAACTACAGCAAGTACGTAGTATATACTGCAAGTCAAGAAGCTTCTACAAGCTGCACCTGCCAGTACTAGTACTTTTTCTGACCAACCACACACGCACAGAACGACCGGTATAAAGAACAGCATGTCGGCACCTCCACCACCGCCGCCACCAGCTCCTCCTCTGGGAGAGTCCAAGCAGCTTTATTTGACGCCTGTACTGAAGAAGCGAAAGGACGGACTTGCTCCCAAACTGTTGCAAGAGAGGCAGACGGAAAATGGATCTTCCACGTCCAAGTCGTACCGAACCAGCTCCTTCTTGTTACACTCCTTGAAAGGATGCGCCGGAGACGAAGCAGCCGAGTTGCAGGCCATCGTAGTTGCTGTTCAGGAGTGTTTGGAAGATAACGAAGGAGAAGATAGTGACTATCTCGGCTTGGACTTTACTCCGCAGGGATGCAGCTGGGTTCTAGGTTTTAATCCTGCGATAGGATCGGGAGCTGCCAACAGCTATTACATTGAGATTAGTTGCTCTGCGAGAAGCTTACCCGGTGCCAATAACACCGCCTATGAAGTGACGACTAGTTTGATTCCCAAAGTTAAGGGAGGCGACTCAAAGTCGCCTCAATTGAAGGGATTCAAGGAAGCCAAGGCCGCTTTTGACTTTTTGGTCCTGCAAGTCCGAAAGACCGTGGTCGCTCTAGAATTCCCTGAATTTCCTGAAGGCTGCAAGGGACGTCCCTTTCGGGAAGTGTATCAGTTGAATGCTAGGGTAAGTCAGTCGTCTCTTTCATTGAGTTGGAAAGATATCTTTCGAAGGAATCAACGTATCCTGCCTCCTTACTCGCCTCTTTCTTATTATTTTGTATCATCGTTATTTCCTTTTGTTTCTCGTGCAGCTTAAGTCAGGTTCCTTCGCTACTGTGTGCCGTGGAACACACCGAGCAACAGGGAGGAAGGTGGCAATCAAGTGTGTCCTTCGAAAGGATCTGCCCCCTCCTGACGATGCTGCCATCTATGACGAAGTTGCTATCTTGGCATCCCTAAGTCACCCTCATATTGTTCCTCTCATTGATTTTTTCGATGAAAAGGATTGTTACTTTCTGGTCATGGAATTGATGAGTGGGGGTGATCTTTTTGATAGAATTGGTAAAAAGAAGTCCTACTCCGAGGCCGATGCACGTGATCTTATTGTCAAGATGCTGAAGTCTGTGGCCTACTGCCACGCTGCCAAGATTGCTCACTGCGACATGAAACCCAAAAATCTGTTGCTAATGAGCGAAGATAACGATTCCTATATCAAGTTGGCCGATTTTGGATTTGCTGCCCGCTGTCATGAGCCCAAGTCGCTGACGAAGCAGTGCGGAACCCCGTTTTTCGTGTCACCAGAGGTTCTCATGCGAAAAGCCTACGACCAACAGTCGGATATGTGGAGTGTTGGCTGCATCGTTTTCCTCTTGTTGAGCGGAAACTTGCCTTTTATGGGTCGTAGCCAGAAGGAACTGTTTCGAAAAATTGTCGCTGGAAAGTTTACGTTTGCCCCAGAGGATTGGGACCACATTTCGGCAGAGGCGAAGGACCTTGTTAAGAGGACACTTGTGCTGGATCCTGACGAACGAATGACAGCAATGGACGCTTTAAGACACCCATGGCTCAAGACATCTCGTGATCAACTTGACCAGAGTCAGCTGGAGAGTACTGCCAAGAGATTGAAGACCTTTAATGCCCGAATGAAGCTTCGATCGGCCATGATTGCTGTCGATTGGGTGTCCAGTTTGAAGCGAAATTCATTCTTGACGTGCATGAACCCGCAGGCGACATCCCCTGCCAAAACCGCTGCTGCTACGAGCGAATTCGCCAACATGACATTAGAGGAGGGATAACTTGCCTCAGCCGCTGCGCTGCTGATTTTAAGAGAAAGTTGCAACTGTCTTGATGGATCGCGATGGAGTGCAGTGCAGCGGTACTGTACAAAATTGGGAATGAAAGCCATCTCTTATTCACCTTGTGATGGAGTTTGGAGTAGATTTGTGTGTTTTTGTGTGAGGAGCAGTGGACAGGGTGGCAGATACCGGAAGCACGTATCGTTTAATCGATGATAAAAAAGTTTGTTCCTTGCCAATCACAACTACTAGTGTTGCATTCGTTTTGTGGTAGTATCTTGCATGTATTGGTCAAAAGTAGCTCTTCAAGAAAGGAAAAGGGTAGCGCTCTACCAGGCACAACTAATTTTTTTTATGTCTTCGCATCGAGTGGAGCTGTGGCCAACTAAAACGACGATACATGGGCATTTAGCGTGACTCGGACGATAAGTACTCAGTAGTTTACAAGGTGCGTTTACTGTTTTTATTTAAAAGCCGATTGAAAACGCCAACAACAGCGCCTCCACAAGAAAATGTGAGCGTTGAAAGCTGCACTGGTTTGCCTACTAAGACTTGTCCTTCTTCTTTTTCTCCTTCTTGTCCTTCTTCTTTTTCTCCTTCTTGTCCTGTCATTTCAAAACGAAAGAAGTGAGTTGGGCTGTAAGAACAAACGTGAAGGCACAATAACACCCTGTATCATAAACCTATGAGTATTTACCTTCTTCTTCTTCGGTTTCTCCTCGTCAGCGGACGAGGTCTCTTCTGCGGGTCGCTTCTTTTCCTCTTCGATTGGTATGTCATTAGTTGCAACCTTGGTAGGTGAATCTGTTTCCATAGCTTCCGCAGCTCCATTGCCTTCTCCTGTTCCCTTGAGCTTGGGGGGATTAGACATGGAGTACTCTCTGTAGGAATCCAAAAAGTCGGACGGGGTACTCGAATTGGGTTTTCCATGCTTGTCCAATTTTCCTTGCTGAATTAGTGACTTTTTGCGTTGTGCCATTGGGCCAAGTCCCCATCTTCGTGGATATACATCCCTTTCCATAATGACGCGTTTAATCTTGGCCACAGCACCATGATCTACCGTAGCCATCACCGATGTGGTCATCTGGGCCACCGCCACTGCCACGGCCTCTCCCTTGGTCGTCATCAAGACGACTTCATCATTGATTTCGATTCCATCAGCAAATCTCAACAGTCCCGGAATCATCAACTTGGCTCCGTAGCAAATAGCATTAACAGCAGAATCCTTGACAACGATTCGTTTGTAATTTGTCAAGAGAACTTCCAAGGGCATGACCACACGTCTCAGGTACGATTCATCCTTGGTGGTATCATAGACATGCTGGGCATCTAAAATGTCGTGCATGGTAACCATACGTTCTCCTTCGTCCATGATACCCGACCGATTTCGTCGAAGTTCTTGCATGTGTCCACCGGTACCCAGGACAAGTCCCAAGTGCACACACAGGGTCCTAATGTAGGTCCCGGCTTGGCATTTGACCCACATGACACCCAAGTTGCGGTCTTCGTCAAAGTCCAACAATTTGGATTCGTAAATGGTCCGAATCCGAAGCTGACGTTTCACGGCACTGATGAGAGGAGGACGCTGAAAGAGGGCTCCGACCAGCGTGGTTTCGGCTGCCCTCGTCAATTTGGCTTGAATATTCTCGGCGGTACTGTGCAACCGAAAGACGGCAATGTACTCCTTACCGGCACTCTGCTGTGATTTGGCCAATCGCGTCGCTCGATCGAGACAGACAATCAAACATCCCGAGACTTTGGGATCCAATGTTCCGCTGTGTCCCGTCTTTTCAACCCGCAAAATGCGTTTGATCCAGCTCACCACTTCGTGCGAACTTGGATTCACAGGTTTGTCCACATTAATGACACCATAACTCAAGTGCTGAGCGAGAGATCGTGCCAGTGGAGAACTTCCTGTTGGCAAGGGTGTGTAATGATTGGTTCGAACATGAAGTTCGTGATAATTTTTTAGCAACAACGGCCATTTGGACGTGTCCAACGAGGGAGTGCCTTTGGAGGGAGCAATCATTTGACCCTCCGATGTCTCTACCAAGGAGGCACTGCCATCGTTATTCTTGCGCTTCTTATCTGTTCGACGGTAGTACAAAAGTATTGGGTAGTACGGAAAGCAAAGGTGAGAACACGCGATAGGTAACGGCGTGCGTGATATAAAAATAGCTCAGATCAGCAAGTTTCTGATTCTACTACTACTCATTGAACTGCAACAGTTCAGCGAGTTGGCATTCCTAATGTTCCCTGGCATCTTACCTTTACCCATGATAACTACTGATTAAAAGTTTGTGTCTGTTTGTTTTGTTCTATTGCGAGCCAGTGAATGAGAGTGGTAGTAGTCGTAGTAGTTGTAGTTGTAGTTGTGGTTGTTGCTATATTGACTTGCAGCTACTCTAGACTACTAGACTACAGTACTACTAGCTAGTAGACTACTGATAGCTGATACCTTGTCATCAAGATATCCACCCTATCGGAATCGAAAGTTTTTTTGTTGGTTCTCCTGAATTGCAAATGGGTTGACGGACGGACAAAGTCAAATTGTGATTCCAGGTGATTGAGAAATAAGTCGAGTCGTATTTACAAAAATGGTGACGCTCATTGATTCAAGGAAACAAACAAACTCTCATCATCATAATGTTATTAAGTATTATTCAGTCGTAGCAGCTACATATTCTTAGACCTTAAAAAAAAACACATATACACACAAAATAATTTAGAAGCACGGCTCACAATTCATCATTAAAGAGAACATCTTTATCCATTCTTATCAGTACATGGCGGCAGCAAGTAGTAGTTGCAATCGTAAAGTCGTTACGACAGCGGTCGCCGCTACGGTAGCAGCTGCTTCCAAAGCCGCTTCCGATCCGGCCACTGCCATGATTGTTCCGGAATCTATAAAGTTGAAAGACGTTACCAAATCAGCCAACTTCAAGGAATTTTGGGTATGAAAAAATGAAGTGCTAGTTTTGTGTGTCGTGTACACGTTTCTGGTTTTTTTTTCTTCAGGAGAAATATTATTTGTTACAGGTTACAGCTTGCTCAATTTCACGTATCAACATTCCCTCTCGTTTTTCTTTCACCTTTTGTTTATCTTTTTCTGCTGCATTCGGTAGTTGACACCACTCCAGATCAATACTGTCACTACAAACGTAACGGAATTACCCAGAAAATTAGCTGGCGAGGTCCTTCAAAGCCACATGGGTTCGTTGGGATCGATTTGTTATGTTGTCCGTCGCCCTGGATGACCCTTTTGCCGCGAGGAGTAAGAAATAATAAATAATATTGGCTTGTGTTGTTTTGGACTTACACGTAGGACAGGATAACAATACAGAGTACTTACAGAATGCATTGTTTCTTCCTCTTGTTATTTCATCGTAAAGGGGCCTGACTCTCACAGAACTCGCGGCCAACGAACATAAACCACTCGAAGGATTTCAACTGTGGGGCGTTGTGAAGGAAACAGGTGTGGACGATCAAGGCTTGAGCGATTTTACAGGATTTTATCCTTATCCACTCTACAAAGACGCAGAGTTGAATTTTTACAATGCCCTCGGCAATCGTCGCCTCAGCATACCCTTCAACCCCTTTTCGTGGATTGGAGGCTTGTTCTCGATTTTTTTCAGCAGCAGTCGGATCAAGAGCAAGAACATTTCCGGAAATTTAGCAGGGGAAGGAATTCTTAAAGGTGGTGTCATCATCTTTGGTAACGATGGAGCGCCCCAGTATGCATACCAAGAGGAGCTGGGAAGCGAATTGCCACTGGAGGATATTTTGGCAGCGGTTTATTCCATCAAGAGGAAGGCGGATGACAAGAAATAAATAGAAAACAATCGATCTGGAACTACTACGCGTTGTTCGTAAGGAAACAGTAAGCACCGATCCGAATTGCGTGACACTTTGAATGACGGCAATTTTTATCATGGAGAAAAGCCGGCAAAGGCTCACATGAGGAATATGTCTGAGAAAAGAGGTGTGGCACTATGTTGTATTGTCAACAATGCTTTTGGGGGGCAAATGAAGTAACAGTCTCGAAGGTTAGAACTGTCTACTATTCTCTAGTACATTAGAAGACTCGACTTGTTTTTGTGTTCTGCTGGTGTAGGTCATACTGAATTTTTGAAAGTGCGAGAAGTGTCCCTTTTTTTTTTGCTGTGTGAAGGGGTTGCAAGCCCTGCTCGCCTGCACAGAGTGACTTACTGTAGTCCAATGCCATTGTTTGAGCAGATCATTGAAGTGCTGTACAGTAGAGGAGTATTAGTAGACTACTAGTAGTAGCTACTGCTAGATAGTACTACTAGTAGTGCTTGTTACGAGTATTAGCACTTTTCATTTACTAGTACCTGGTAGTAGTATACTAGTAGCCTGAGTCCTACTCCTAGTAGTCTACTACAGTACTACTAGTAGGTACTGTAGTCTACTACTACTCTATTACTAGTAGTACTTTTGAGTATTCCCCATCATGGTCATGCGAACTCATACGTCATGCACCGAGTAGGCGCTTTATTTAAGCATTCCTTCGTGTCAACAAAAAGGATACGATGACTACAATGACTTTTGCTCAATGCCCTGGAATATTATTATTAATATTTTGACACTAGACAAGTCTATTTCATTTACCGAGAAGCAGCCAAAAACGTCGTTGTATTATTTCCTTTAATAGTAGACTAGTCTAGTACTCTGATTAATCTACTACTAGTGATCAGTCCTTTCACACCTCCACCTTCATTATCCTTCTGTATTTGTCTGGGATAAGTTAATCATCATCAGGAATATCTGGGATAAGTTCATTAACTCCATTGAAAAACATCGAACAAGTGCGGTCATTATTATTATGAATCCTTTCAAGGCTTTCCGCAAGCGCCGCAATAATAAAAATCCCGATGGCTTGAGTGCAAAGGATCTTCAACAGATCTTGGCACATCCTGTGGACTTAAAGGATATCAAATTAGATCTGGGAGTATTGGATAACGACACTGACGCGGACAAGAGGGCCGCCTTTGCCGATGCGAACGGGAAATCAGCTCTTCTGGTCGAAGTCACCGAGGAGCTCGATCTTGACGCAGGTTCTGCCGGGTACGTGCCAATTTCTGATATTATTATACCCCTGAGTAGCCGACCTGTCATGGCAAAGGCCGAAATTCCCGTAGCCGTTGTGGTTGCCCTTCTTCTTCTGCGTGTGCTATGGGGTTATATCCAGCGTAAAACAAAGGTAGCGCCAATTGTAGAACAGGAAGTGACCATTGCTACCGAAAGCAACGACGAAACTACCGAGACAAATGGCAATACTGCATCGTCCTCTTTGGCAGAAAAAGCTACTTCGACCTCTGCGGACGAGACAGCCGACGCTGATGAAGACGAAGCTGCGTTGGTACTCAAGGCCACGTTGCAAAAGGAGGCAGAAGCTAAGCAGAAGCTGGCCGTGGAAAATCAAGCTCTCCAACATGCCTTGGACAGCCACAAGTCAACCGTTGATAGGTTCCAGACGGAGTTAAATGTTCGCAACGATCGGTTGTCTGTCTTTGAGCAAGAACAAGAAACAGTTCGACGAGATCTTAGCGCTCAGATTGAAAAGCTCAAGAGCGAGCTACAGGAAAGACAAAAGCAGGAACAAGGTAATCTAACTTCAAAAGAGGCGCTTTGCAATGATCTCATTAGCAAGATTCAAATGCTCAATGCTGACCTCGAAAACCACGAGAAGCTCTGGCAAGGTGTAACCCAAAAAGCGAACCAAAAGGAAGCCGAAGCGACGGCCAAGGTCGAAACACTCCAACAGACGCTTCACCAAGAACAAGTTCAACGAGCCAAGGAACTTGCCTTGAAAGAGGACGAGGTTGCAGAATTGGCAGCTAAAGTTAAAACGCTTGCTTCTCAAAAACAGAAACAAGCGGCGCAACAAGAAGCATTTACTCGTGTTACTCAAACTAGCAATTCCACAGCAGTTGATTTGCAGCAAAGATTGTCTAAGGAACACGAGCATGCCTCCAAATTGACTTCCAAGTTGGAAATGTTCAAGGCCGAACTTACTAGTCGACAAAGCAAGGTAGCAAGCTTGAATGCGAAAATGAACGACTTTGAGAAACTCTCCAGGACTGAGCTCAAGGCACTCCAGCGGGAACTTGATGGCCAGGTCCAACAACGAAGCAAGTTGGAAAAGACTGCCGAAGAAATGACCCGCCTTTTGCAAGAACGGCGCGATCAATGCGATCGTTTGTCGATGGAACTGGATTCTTCCAAAGCCGAACTCAAGGCCGTGGAGCAGCGCGTAACGGTGCTCAGTTCAGAAGTCGAAAAACGAGAAAAGATGGCCAACAGCCGCCTCGACGCTTTGCAACAGCAGCTAAACGACGAAAAAGAACAGTTTGCCGAGTGTCAAGAGACTACTTCCAAAACCAGCAACGAACTAACGAAGAAGCAAGAAGAGTTCGTTCAATTGACGGCACGCATGGACTTGCACTTGAAGGAACTTCAGTTTAGAGAAGAGCAGGTATCAAGTTTAGGTAAGTTGTCCCTTACTACTTTATCCAGTCGTTGACTTGGCCGGTCTGGTTGAGTTGACTGTTTCTCACGCCGCTTTTTTTTTTGCATTTGCATTCACACGCAGAAAACAAAATGACCTACATGGAAGAGCTAGCGACAGACGATATGAAGGCACTTCGGGCGAAGCTTGCAGAAAGACAGAAACTTCGGGATGACTGGAACAAGCCAACAGAAGACCTGGCTCAGATGCTGCGGGACAAAAAGGCACAGGTTGTCGGTTTGACCACGCGTGCCGATCTTTTTGAACGAGAACTCAAAGGGCGTCAAGAGCGCGTTGCCACGCTAGAAGCAAAGATCAAGGAGCGTCAAGACGTTGAAACAGTACAAATGGAGCCCTATCGCAATGAATTGCAGCGTCTGAAGAATGAATGTGATAGCTGGAAGGCCAAGACGGATGAAATTAGCAGCCTTTTGACAGAGAAGAAGGGACAAACCGAAGGTCTCCAGACTCGCCTTAATCTGTTCCGTTCGGAACTCTCTAAGAAGAGCGAGCGGGTTGCGTTTCTAAAGGCGCAAGTCCAAGAGAAGGAGCAGAAGACAAATGCTGAAATGGCTCCTACTAAGGAAAAACTCGAAACGCAGCGAGAAGAACGCGACGCCTGGGCCTCCAAGACCGAAGCCATCAACAAAACTTTGAATGAGAAACGAGCGCAGTGCATTGGTCTCAAAACCCGCAAAGAGCTCTTTAAGAAAGAATTGGAGAGCAAAGAAAAGGATGTCGCTAGATTAGAAACGAGAGTTGCCGATAGACAAGAAATTGGTGGCTCCGATCTTGAATCTTTGAAAAAGCACGTTAATGTTCAAACAATGGCTCTGGATGAGTGGCAAATGAACACCAAGAAGGTCGCCAGGCTCTTGGTCGAGAAAGAGAAAGAAGCTGCCGACTTGACTGTTCAAATAAAGAAGCTCGTTACAGGACTGCAGAAATACCAGCAACAGAGGGCATCCTTGGAAGCAAAGACTAAGGAACGCAAATCGAACGCTAACATTGCAAAAGCTAAGTTAGAAGAGGATCTCAAGGCACTTGAAGGCCACCGCGACGAATGGAAAGTCAAAGTAGATGATCTTTATAAGGCAATGCAGAACAACGAGCATTCAATCGTTGGACTCGAAACCAGGTCAATGCTCTTCCAGCAAGAATTGGAAGAGCGCAATAAAATGGTCGAGAAACTACAGAAGGAATATGATGATATCGAAAACTTGACCGCCTCGCGAACGAAAGACCTTCTTCAAGAACTCAGCACCTTAGACAAGCAGCACGAGGAAGGAGTCGAAATGACACTTGAGTTGAACAAAGCTTTGAAGGTATTAAAGCGTGAATGTGTTGGTTTGACCACGCGAGCTAAGCTCTTTGCTCAAGAGCTTGAAAAACGCGACCAGCTTGTCTCAGTCCAGCGAGTCAAAATCAGCGACGCTGAGGCCGAAGCTGCTGATGCTCTCGAACGCTTCCAGTCCGCCTTGGCGAAGAAAACCAAAGAGCGCGACGACTGGAAAGCAAAGACTGACGAAATCACACGTCTTAAGCAGCAAACAGAAGGAGAAATTGCTGGACTTGGAACAAGGTTGGATTTATTCATGTCTCAAGTCATGGAGTACGAGGAACAAGTCGCTAACGCAGAGACGAGGCTTCAAAATCGTGGAAGTTTCCAGAGCAGCGAATCTTTGATGAAGGAATTTGAGGCGGCCAAAAAACAACGAGACGAGTGGACGACAAAAGCTATAAACATTGAACGTACCCTCAGGGAGAGGAAAGCTCAAGTTCCTGGTTTGCAAACGCGGAAGTCACTGTTTGCTGTCGAACTTTCAAAGTTTGACGAGCAAGTAGCCATCCTCAAGTCAAAGCTTGACCAAAAAAAGCAGGCCTCTGACGCTAAGATCTCCCCACTCAAGAACGCTCTTCAGGTGCATATTCAGCAGCGTGACGATTGGAAGAGTAAGGTTGAAGAGATTGACCAGATTCTTATCAAGAAGCAGGAGGAGTGCTTGCCGATCGCAGAAAATCTGGAAACTTGCATTGATGATCTTACTCGTTGCAAAAATATGATTGACACCCTCAAAAACGAGCGCCGGAAAGACGAAGAGTCCGGCCATCTTACGAAAGCCAAGACTAGGCTTGAAGCGCAACAGAAGGAACTTCAGCAGTGGGAAATAAGTACGGCGAAGGTGACTGAGTTGCTACGCGAAAAGAAGCAGGGAGTTGAAGGATTTAAGACCCGTAAGATTGTTTTTGAAGGCGAATTACAGAAACGAACTGCAGCCGTCAAAGACGTACAAGATAGAATTTCTGATGTTGAACAAGCGCTGGAGGAAGACCTTCGCGATTTCAATTTCCAGATCGAAGTGGCCCACCAAGAACGTGATCGAATTATCGAAGCTATTCTGGCTGGAAACCAAGAATTGAAAAAGACAGAAGAAACCTGTAATGGACTGAAAGTACGACAGAAACTGTTTGACGACGAATTGCGGCAGAGAAAAGACCGTGTGACAAAATTATCTGCAAATCTGAAGGAAAAAGAGTTCGATTTTGCTGCACAGATGAAGTCGTTGAATCAAGAACTAGCAGAAAAGCGCGCTGATCGAGATAAGTGGAGAGATTCAACGCAATCCATTGTCAAGCTTTTGAACGATACGGAGGGCGAATGTACCGGTCTGTCCACAAGATCTCAGCTCTTTATGGCGGAATTGAAGAATTATGACGAGATAGTTGCGAAACTTGAAGCCCACGTCGACTCGAAGGAAGGCGAATCGACCGAAGAGATGGCTTTTCTGCGCTCCAAGCTTCAAGAAGAGCAGGATGATCACGATAATTGGGACAAGAAGACCTCTGAGATCGCCAGCAAATTGAATGATACCAAGGGACAGATTGTTGGACTGAACACTCGCTCAACACTTTTCCAACAGGAGTTAGCGACAAAGAATACGGGGGTAGCGGCCTTAGAAGCCAAGATTGGTGAGAAAGATCAAGCTTTTTCCGAGCGCATTGAACCTTTGATGAAGGAGTACACCTTCGCCAAGGCTGATACTGATGGTTGGGAGAAATCTACGCGCACCGTGGAGCAGCTGCTGGTAAAGGCAAAGAATGAGGTAGCATCTATCCCTACAAGACTAGACTTGTTCCGCAAAGAGCTGCAGACACGCCAAAACGCTGTTGAAATGCTTGATGCAAAGATTAAAAACAAGGAAGATCTTGTGGCGATTCAGCTTGGATTCTTACTTAATGAACTAAAGCTGCAGCAAAAGCACCGCGGCAAGTGGAAGAAGGTTACCATCGAGATGCATCGCCTCTTGAAGGAGACGAAAGAGCAAGTCGCAAACCTCACCACCGAATTCGATACGGCCAAGGCAGACCTCAAGACTCGTCAAGATCGTATTGCAGATCTGGAAACTTCCTTGAGAGACGGCCGTGATATGGTCGCCCAACAGCTAAAAACTGTCAGGAACGAAATTGAACATCAACGCGACCAACGAGACAAGCTCAGCCAGACTTGCACTACGCTCAAACGCCACTTGGAAGAAGCTAAGAAGCAGTGCGTTCTGTTGTCTCAAAAATTGGAAGAGTCGGAATCAAAGGCGCAGGCCTCTACGGTTGACATTGAAAAACTTCAAGTCAAGGTTGACGAGAAGAAGAAGCACGACGCAGCTCAAATTGACTCTATCAAAGACCAGGTGAAGGTTCATCTGGAACAACAAACAGAGTGGGAGCAGAACACGAAGTACTTGAACGAGCAGCTTAAGGAGAAGCAAACGCTCTGCGCTACTGCTAAGGCGAAGTTAGCGCTTTTGAAGAAGATGCAGAACGACGAAGAGATTACCTCCTGTCTAGTCGGCCAGGCGAGTTCGATCGGTCTCTCGGCGTTGAACGGAGGGATTTCCAATACTCTGGCTTCAAAGGGTAGGCCAGAAGGAGCCGAAAAGGAGCAAAAAATTGCTTCGAGCGACTCAGCGGATCAGCTGAAATGTGCGCTCAAGGAGAAGGAGAACCAACAAACGCATTTGAACTCCAAAATGGAAGTATTGACGAACGAGCTAATGAATCTCTAACCAAATTTGCTCGGGGATATTTGTGGTTTGAGCACAGGAAATTTGTGAGATGTCTCAAACATAGATAATGAATAGACATTTCCCATGTTGTATTCGAGTTCTGATCATGTGGGTCTCTCTCTTCACTCCTTGAGTTGCAATGAAGTGCCGCGCGTCAACCAAAATTTGTCTCGTGGCAAATTTTGAGGTGCTGTTAACAGCAGTAGTAGCTAGTCTAGTACCACTAGTACTAGCAGTAGTCTACTAGAGTAGTAGTACTATTAGTACTAGTACTAGTCTACTAGCTACAGTAGCTAGTACAGTAGTACTCAAGTACTGTACTAACTACTCTAGCTAGCTAGTAGTGGTGCATACCAGTAGTCTAGTACTTGGGGATATTTCAGGGCGAGTAGACTACATCAGTAGATTTGATCTTGGTCGCACGATTGAATTTAACGAAAAATATCGCTCGTCAGAATCTCATATCTCATCACGAGTGCACAGCTCACTCCACAGAAAACAGAAGACACAGACTGCTTTTTCGGTATCAGACTACTAGAAAATCATTCGTAATGACCAAGACAAAGACCACACCTCTGGTGGCTTTGGCTACTCTCTGGCTGAACAATTCATTGGCAGAGGCGGCGGGTGGTGGGCGAGGACCATGGGGGTCTTCCATATTGACAGATGGCTACCACCGTCGAGGATACGGTGGTCTAAACCACAACCGCGTAGTTCACGAAAACTATGATGGTCCTGTAGCAGAGCTTGTCCGTGACCTTTTCTATGCGCCAGCTTATTCCAACTCGTTAATGCGACAGCAACAAGGCTCGGTATTTGTTGGTAACGACGACGAGAGTGGCGACAGCAGCCCACGGTTGGACATTTCAGAACATAAGGATGGGACAACTGAGATTTTGATGGAGGTACCAGGTCTATCAGCACGTGATTTGAACATTGAACTGGAAAACGATCACATCTTGCGCGTTGAAGGCATTCGTACCAAACGCAAGGATGGATACGTTTCGGAAACCATATTTTCCAAGCAGATTCGATTGAAGGACACGATGGATGTGGACAATCTCAAAGCTAACTTGTCTTCCGGATTGCTGACCATTACCCTGCCTCGCAAACCAACCAAGATCAAGAAATTTCCCATTTTAACCGATGAGCCAAGAAGCATCCTGGATCCAGTAAACGAAAATTCCAAAAACGATGGCAACGAAGGAGAAACGCCATAAATTTCTATTTTTCTTCGACAGCCAGACGCAGCATAATAATGGTCTATTTTCCCCGCGAAAGACTTCCTGGGAGGACGAAATACAAGTAGGGCCTGAACTTCAGCCAGCCTAGCCTTTCCATTTCTACTAACTCCAGAAGCTACATGAATTACATGCATACTTATTGTAGTTTGAAGTTTGCTACAACTGTGCCCGTCCATTGCTTAGCTCCTGCTGTAGTTCAAAGTTGTTCTACTTCAGGTTTTATATTGTTTCCAAGCCTCGTCTTCGTCGCCGTCCGTTTTCGACAAAATATCTAAAAATTGGGCCACCTCGTTCATGGATCGAAATTTTTTGCACGACGGCGAATAGAAATAGCGATCCCGACGAATATCCCCCAATCTTCGAACGACAGTAATTTTGAGCCACCCTTCCGGCCACACGCCTTCCGGGCCGGGATAGGTTTCTTCGTCGGGTGGTCCACGGTAGACTTCAACGTTGCGAGTGCTGGCAGCAGTATCGGCAGAATGTGGAGAACGAGATGATGATGTTGGTGTGGCTGTGGCTGTGGCTGTGGCTGCTGTAGAATGCCGACTTCTGTTGGACAAAGACGATTTGGGTTTTTGAGGTTGACGATGTTTCGAAGATGAGCGAGAATCCTTGGCCGATGCCTTCTTGGCTTTTTTCTTTTCCTTTCTTTCTTTCCTTTCTTTCTTATCCTTCTTATCTTTCTTCTTTTTCTTTTTGTCGCGGTCAGTGTGTTTACTACTACTACTCATGGTGCTGTGAAGAAAGGGATAGTCCTGCTATGGTTTTGTACTACTAGTGTTGTGTTCCGTACAAGTATGGTACATTAGTTCGCAGTGGCAGTCTGGCTGTGATGAAAAACAATATTGCGGGCAAGTTTTATTTATTTTAACTTTTTTTTTAATAAAATATTTTCTTACTGATTTTTTATTTTTATTTGTTCATTTTTTCCCCTCTCCTCAAATCTAGAAAAAGCAGCACAGTTGTCCTCAAATGAAATGACTGAATTTTGTCCCTTTTGGAGCGTCAGAAAGAGCCGTTTGAAGTACGGTATTTAAATTTCTCTGTCATGCATAAAAAGAACACACACGAAACACCACCATAGTCGAAGGTCGAACTATATTATCATTCAACAAACACCGCCAACCAAAATGGAATTAGAGCCACCTACCTTACCGACTACCAGCCGTCGCAGCAAGCATCGTCGCCGCCGCCGTTCTTCTGCTCGCTTTTTGCGCTTGACGGGTCGTACATTGGAAGATGAAGAAGAAGAGTCGCAAGATGATCTTCAGGAAGAAGAAGACAATGTTGCCGATCAACACCTCGGTGATATGTACAAAAAAGCCATTCGTATGAATGCAGAAAATCGAATCAATGCGACCAATAGTTGGAATTTGCGTCTGATTGAAAACATTGACAAGTTTTTGGAGGAAGACGACGAAGATGCCTCTTCTTCGAGGCATACTCCGAACACCCATACTGATGATAATAATAACCAAGAAGGCCCTCTTGCCGACACAACCAATCAAGTATCCAATCATTGCCACAATAAAGAGAAGCGTGTCAATTTCACCAAGGCCAGTTGTACGTTGGATGCTTCGGTCAAGATTTATTCGTACCGTGTCGATGATGTGCACCTGACAAGCTACAAAGTCCTGGCGAATTTGAATCGTACCGACAATGGCAACAAGAAGGAAAAGAACGTCGGATCGGCACAATCGCAAGATGACGCATTGGCGAAAGATCATGAAGAGGATGAAGAAAGACCGGCCAAGGTATCATCTAAGAGCACGGGAACATTGGAAACTAATGTTGGTACGACTTTTCATCTAAGAAAATGCGATTTGTGATTTTGTGTCTTTTACGTAGATTTTAGTGTTGTTCTCTCACCCTTTCAATTTCTATCGACTACTATTCATCAGCCAATATCAATATGAGCAAACTTGATTCCGCCTTTGATATTGATCCTTTGTTTCACAAAATGTCCAAGACATTTGACGAGGGAGGTGCCAAGGGCTTGCTCTTGGTCAATCTAGGCGTGGGAGATCAGGGGTGCAACATTGTCTTTGATTCCAAGGCTGACTGTGAAGGAGAAGAGATTGAGTTGCTGGCTAAGAAAAATGCCACCAGCAACAGTAATGATGATGGTGACAATGTACCTATTCCACAAGAAGAACGCCAAGAAGGTGCGATTGATATTTCGTCTCTGGTGGCGAAGCTGGATACAATTCTCGAGCACAACTACGGTGGTGGGATCGAGACACTTTCATTGGTTCCTCAATTGGCGGCACTTCGAGAACAATTTTCACAACTCAAGGAGGAAGGATTCGTCGAGAAACCCGGAAAGGTCTCAAAACGTTACGCTAGCACCCTAGCAGAAGAAAAAGTGGCTGATATGTCCATTCACCAAGAGGCGATTGAGCGAAGTCGAGTTTCGCAGGCTTTGGGAGCGGGCGGGCAGTCATTTGCCACTCGTGACGACTATGATGATGGTGATGACGACGATGGAAATGGATTTGCATTTGCAGGAGGAGATGACGACGATGTCGGCTTTGATAATTTCATTGCAAATTTGGACGATAATGAACCGCGATTCTCGTCGATTAGCTTTCGGGATTCCTTCGGAGTGCCTCATGCCACTGCTAGCGCAATGACACCAAATGTGCAAACAAACCATGGTACTGCTGCTATGTCCCAAGCTGATATTCTGTTAGATGCAATTTGTTCGGGTAACGTACTTGGTGGTGGCAAGTACGAATACTTTGACACACAAGCTTTGGAAACTGCCCTGTCGGGCAATCTCTGGGCTGGTGCCACACACTGGAAGATATCCAAGCCGGCCCGTAACAGTCAAGAAAAGGACAAACAAGCCGCAACTAAAACTGGTGCCTCTGTCGCCAAACGCACCAAGAACAAGAAATCGAAAAAGACCGGCCGTATTGACTTGACGTCGAGCCCCAACCTTGAGGATCTCTTAAGAAAGCCCCCCAAGGGCAAGCGCGGTGCTAATCCCTTGCAATTGTCCAAGGTCATGGTGGCCAAATATACCAAGAATCACAATCTTCTTCCTTTCGACACTGGAGTCGGTGTCGATAAGCTGACAGGGCTCTTTTTGAGGCCTAACGCTGTCGTGAAGCCTACGAGTAGTGAGGACGACAATAAAACCAAAGGAAAGACTGTTTGTTTTGCCGACGATAACTTTGCCGGGGCTGCTTTTGATGACGGAGACAACGACTCATTTGGTGGAGGCGATGATAACGATGGTCCAGGATTCGCTCTTGCCGGTGACAACGACGACGATGACAACGCCAATGATTTTGTCATGGAAGAACTCAAGGCCGTCCGAAGAGTGGATACCAAGAATGTCCAAGTCGGTTATGCAACAATTGCGAAGAAAGTCGACGTGCGTCGCCTTAAGCGCGATCTTTGGTCCGGAATCGAATCCTCAATTATAACGAAAGCGAATGATGAAACGATGGACGTTCATGCACGACACCAAAACCACGAAACGAGTGACGACGAATCTGTGACGAAGACGCCCGTAAAAGATGATTCTCCAACAGAATTATCAAAGAGAGGTTTGTCTTTCCAAGAAACTGTCCGAGAAATGGAGGAGTCCAAGAGTCAAGTGGATGCCACTCTTCCCTTCTATTTCATTTGTGTCCTCCATTTGGCCAATGAAAAGGGTCTGCACTTGGAATCCACCAGCCTCCAAGACTTTTTGATTCACAACGACCAACAGATTACAGCACCTTCCGTGTAAAGCAAACCGAAACAAGCAACGAGAGGGCCGACAAGGGGTTAACAGTAGCAAACAGAATACATGGTAATGAACGTAAAATATATGGCATTTTACACGCAGCTGTAGTAGTGGACTATTACATTTTTTAAAATTGATTTTGGCTGGATATGATGATATAGTTCAAGGCAAAGAGTGACCTTTGATTCAGGGAAACTTCCATTGGACAAGTACTGTACTGATAACCCGGACTGTTTAACTCATCCGAGTATTTACAGAGTCCAACAGGTATTGCCCTATCTCCTGTTGTGATCTACAATTCTGGAGCTGAAAATAGAATATGGGCGGGGCTTCAAAGGAAGATGGTCTTTTTAGTTCATGTTAGGACTGCGGCTACTCGCTCAATGGCATGTTGTGCAGCATTCACAAGACACCTTTCCGCAATCTGCTTCCAGCCCTGTCAGGTCATACTTGTCTTTCATATCACATATTGCATCTGGCATAGTTCCTGTCATAATGGTTTCGAATATTCGAAAATTTTCTGTGGTATTGTGGAAAAGAAGAAACAAGGTCAGAATATTAGTCATGATATGAAATTGGCGGCTAGGAATTGTTGCTAAGCACATACGTAAACTCGTCATTTTTGCAAATTCGGTGGGCACTGATCCACGAAATGCGTTGTGCTCTAAAAACAAATCTTTCAGGTTCGTCAATTGCGATAGTTGTGACGGAAGATCAAATTGAAAAAAGTTATGATTCAAGTAAACATGAACCAACTTTGTCAAACTTCCGAATGTTGTGGGTATAGACCCCTTCAAGTCGCAGTGATGCTACAAAAAGACATCAAACAGAAGGATTGAGTTGTTGCATCAAACAATGATATTCGAAAAGGAGCAATAACACGAATCGCACTTACCATTCCGAGTGCTTCGAGATTGGTCATCTTGCCAAATTCAGGGGGTATGCTACCCTCAAATTTGTTGTAGTCAATCGTCAGACGTCCTATCAAGGAGTTTGCAAAATACGAGAGCACAAATGTTGGTCTAAAATACAGTCAAAAAGAAGAAACAATTAAATGTTTGCAACTCCACAGTTGTCACTTACGTAAATTTGTGAGATACTGCATAGATTTGGGTAGTGTGCCTGTGAATTTGTTGTTATGAAGCTCCAAATCGGCTGTGGTTTTGAAAGTGCAAGGGAAGTTGTTAGATCTGATCCAGAAAGCAAACACGAGAAGATGTTCTAGCCACCGACGCAAAAGTCCAACGTACTCAGTGTACGTAAATCGTCAAAGAAATCTGGAAGTGCTCCGTCTAGCTCATTGTGTCCAAGATACAGCAACTCTGTCGACAAAAAAACAAAAGAACAGAATAAATGAGCAAAAAGAAGTAGAAAGATGCGCCCCCACTAGAGATGGAAGGCTGACAACTTACTAAGATTCTTGTTGGAACCAAGTTCGGGTAACACAGTACCAGTGAGCTTATTCTTGTTCAGCCGAAGATCATCTATCGAGAGGTACAAAGAACAAGTAGCAAATGCAACGAATTAGAATACAGGACACGAGCATGCAGTGTGGTGGTCTTTCGCGAATTCAAAGCAAACTTACGAAGATTCGTTAATAATGCAATTGAGTATGGCAATGCCCCCGTGAAGCTGTTTTCCTGAAGGTTTAGGTGAGCTAGATAATCGAAAAAGTATGCCAATGAAAATGCGTGAGGTTGCACGTTTTTAGAATCGACGACACAGACGCCGCAACACGAACAAGAAAGCAAAGCGTACCAAGCCCTTTTAGTTTGGAGAGATCGGGAATTGTTCCCTGGAATGCATTTTGTCCCAAATCCAACGTCTTGAGATTCGACAGACTGGCTATTGCCGAGGGAATAGAACCATGAAAGCTATTCTTTGTGAGATGCAACTCGATAAGACCTTCCATCATGTTAATTTGGCTGGGAAGAGAGCCAGATAACTGATTGTTTTGAAGCATCAGGTACGTGATCTGAAACATTCTAAAGACTTGTTGTGGAATGTGTCCTTCCAGTTCATTGTTCGAAAGATCCAGAAGAATCATGTTTGTAAGCGATCGTAGTTCGAGTGGAATGTTACCTCTGACATCATTGGAGGTAAGATTCAGATGAACAACATCCATGTTCCCAAGGATCGACTGACAATCTACGCCAAACCACTGACAAACAGACTTTTCCGACATCCAGTTGGAATCTTTCTTCCATCCCGAATCAATCTGTGTTGTTTCTCCACTGCTGTGTTTCTCTGCGGCATTTGGGTGTGTTTCGTAGTAAAAGCTGGCAAGGGCGAATCGCGACAAGAGTTCGGGGTCATCAGCTTCCAGTTGTCGAGGATCCGTCTCGGTGAGCCATCGGAGAGCATGGTAGGCACTGGTCGTCTTGTCGGTAAGGTACTCTGTGTGGGATGCACTGTTGAGGAGGAGAACCGTCTTAATGTCCTCGTAGCGATTCCCAGTTTTGACAAAGTTCCCCATCCCACCTCTACCGCTTCCATCATCACCCTGCAGCACAAAGGATACAGACATGGCTAGAAAGACTCCGAAGCCAACAAAGACACAAAGAACTAGTAGACGACCTCCCAAACTCTGCTGCCAAGTAGTTCTGACGCTTCCTCTTCCTCTTGAAGATCCCGTACCACTCGTACTCCCTGATCCTCCAATGAAAATGTCGACAAAGTTCGTTCGTTTCGTGGATGGAACCGAAGTGTAGCTTTCCGTGGCTGGATCCATCAAGTTCACAGATTGATCCACGCCGTACAAATCGTGTTGGTTGAACAGAGATGCCGTTCCTGCAGTCGTTCCTGTTCGTCCACCATTGGGACCGACGTGAACGTTGTGCGATGAACCTGGGACATCCTCTTCGTCGACCAAGAACCGCCGAGCTTCCATGGAGGCCGACGAAGTGTTGCGTGATCGGAGTCCAGATACAGACGAAGGTTGGACGTGGGATGTATCTAGTTGCATAGATGGTGCCGTTCCTCGTGCTGCAGCCTCCATCAGTTCCATCTGATTCAGGCGAGTCTGCCTTCGAGACTCGGACGCCTGCTTGCTGTTGGGATTTGTGGTCGACATTCCTTGGAAATTGTTTGCTGTGAGCTGTGAGCTGTGAGCTAGACTCTGACGGATACAAAGGTCAGTAGAAGGCAGGGATAAGTGCCTTATGCTATCGCAGTATCCAAGTTTGAGCTTTGAGCGGCCTTAAAAGGTATCCACTCAGCCGTTGTTTTCGGAAACGATACTACTACTACTACTAGTACTACTACTACTAGTACTAGTGCAATAGAACTTCGTGACAGTTCGCGTCTTTCCCCGCACGCCTCTTCTGTTGTTGGACTTGAATCGTTTCAACTTCTTGTTGACCACTGCAATCTGCAAATCCTGATCAAGTCACTTGACACAGAAATGAGTGATGAACAAGAGATTGAAAAGAAATTCTCGCGGCAGCTGTCGATGATGTATACTCGAGTATTATTCCGCTAAGTCTGGAATGAGAAAATACAGTAATAATATTGGTATGACTCTCGTATACCGTATCGTATGTATGGATATTAGTAGTCTACTAGGAAAGATCCAGAAGAGTCATTGGATAACTAACTTGGAAAAGGGTCATTGAGAAAGAAAATCCACCCGAACAGGTATTTTTCTATATGCAGAAGAAACCCGACTCAGAATCAGTTTCGATCCTTGGCTAGTAGTAGTAGTAGAGTGAAGTAGCTCTAGCCATGCAAAAGTATGGAAAGTAGCTAGGCGAGTAGTGATCCTCTGAGAGTGAACAGCACAGCAGGTTAACGCGGCCATGGCAACGGGAAAGCAGTGGGAATAGTCGTGAAACGCATAACTGAATAGCGGGCAATGGATCAGAGAGGTTTGAACACGCGTACGATTTGATAAGCATAGTACACGCTACAAAAAAGCTGTTTGTTTCTGGGTGTGGGTAGGAAAATTCCTTGCTATTTCAGGATGCTTCATCCGCGTAGACCACCATTGTTGATTCCTTCGTAATTGCCACACGTGCAGCCACATGCACAGTCCACTTCCAAACAATCAATGGTAATATCAAGCATGGGAATAGCACAAACTTCTGCCGGGACCTGACCAGTGAGATTTAAGTCTCTCAATGGCAGCAGCTCTAAACTCTTGAGCAAACCAAGCTGTGTGGGTATACTTCCGGAGAATTGATTGTCGTAAAGCCAAAGATTCTCCAACCGCGTCAGCAAGCCAAGCTCGATAGGGATGCTACCCGAAACAGAATTTCCGGACAGAGACAGTACCTCAAGTCCTGTTAGGAAACCAATCTCGGTGGGGAGCGGACCATTCAAGTCGCAATCACTAGCCCACAATTGTTCAAGCTTTGTCAAAAAGCCAAGCTGCGGTGGTACGCTTCCTGTCAAAAGATTATTTCGCAAGGAGAGGAACTCGAGTTGAGTGCACCTAGCAAGCTCGGTAGGAAGGGTCCCTGTCAGAGAATTTCCGTGAAGCAACAAATTCTCAACGGCAGTTAGTGCGCCGAATTCGGTAGGAATCCGGCCCGACATCTGATTATCATCCATTGTAAGATTCACCAGATTCGTCAATTGCCCAAATTCACTGGCAATAGATCCTGTAATCTGATTGCTCTCCAGCTGCAAGTTTACCAAAGTGTTGGACAGCAATCCCAATTCGCTTGGAATACCCGTCAGATCATTGGCACGAACAACGAAATTCTTCAAATTGGTCAGCATTCCCAACTCCGATGGAAGTGCTGATTGAATGTTGTTCAATCCCAAGTCCAACACTTCCAACGATGTCAGCAATGCCAATTCTCGAGGGATGGCACCGTGAAGGTTATTGCGCTTCAAGGACAGTACCGTGTACTCGCCAAGACTGTTGCACGGGGACTGTTCAAGATGCGTCGAAAACCATTGACATTCGTGCAATTCTTCTTGGCCTTCCTCCGAAACAACGTGCCATCCCTTACTTCCTAACCAGGAATGATGTTGTTGGTTTTCCGCCGTGGCGGCGGCGGCGGCGGCTTTGTTATTGTCTTCACTACTGGTAGCATAGTAAAAAGTTTTCAAGGCAAATCGTTGCAGCATTTGGGACATGGAATACGTCATCAAGTTCGGATCCGAGGTCAACCAATGCAGAGCACGTGTTGGCGGCGAGGAGGAAATTTCCAAATCCTGGAGTGTGTAGGGTGGTAATTTGCTCACCAAGGAATTGATCCATTGCGTCCTGGTCATGCTGGTGGCGTCGGGTGTGGGTTGATAGACTTGTGCAGCCGACGTGATAATGTCTGTCGTAGTAGTGGGAGATTGGCTGCCCCCGTCTTCGTTTACAGTGACCTCAAAAGCACTAGTAGCACCAATGATACTGTCATTGTTGTTGATTTCGTGGTTGCTGCTTTCGGTGTTATTGGCATCTTGAGGGCTGGATACTATGCTATCCACTTCTTGCACTGTTTCTTCCGTCGCTGTTGTTGTTGTTGTGGTGGTGGTGGTGGAAGGGCTGGTAGTGGGGAGTTGTGATGGTGGTATCGCACGCACTGCATCCGCTTTGGTTTGTTCCTGATCGGCACCAATCATGACACCCATGGCCACTGCTATCGTCACCAACAGACATATTACAATGCCAAAACACATTCGTCGGCGGTTTGTATTCAAACCACAGATAGCACAGCTGTGTTGGTTGTGAAGAATTTTCGATGATGGTTGGACATCGTCAGTGCCATCCTTCCAAGGAATGCCCAAGGTGGAAAAACTATCCCTGTTGTATTCCAAACTCAAATTGCGATCATTGTTGTTTCTGTTGCTATTAATACCTTTGTTGCAATCAGGGTTGCAATTATTACTGTTATTGTTATTGCCTTTCTTGTTCTTGTTCCGAAACATGGAGGGAAAGGAAATTACCGAGGTTGGACTTCCTCCTGGAACGAGATTATTCACTCCAGTCTGCTGCTGTCTTGGATGTCCATCATTGCTGAGTTCGTCTTGTAGACTGCTGACAAAGGAATTGGTTTCGGAGTTTGGATTGTTGGGATCATAGAATGTACCAACCAACATGGTGGTCGACACCGAGGGTGCATTGGATTCGTTCTCGCTGTAAGCTGCCGAATACACACTCATCAAAGATTCTTCGCGCAACGGATGCAGCTGTTGCCGATGATGGTTACTATTAGTGTTGTTACTATCTTGCCTGCTGTCACCATTGTTGGCCAGCATTCGTGCACGAGCAACCGCAGCACACTCCATATCATCACCAGAATAGGGAAATGCAATCATGGCAGGATAAAGGATTGGACGGTAGTTCAGTTAATTGCTTTTTGCTTTTTGCTTTACTGAGAAGATGCAAATGATGCAACGAAATAAATAAAGAATGCAACGAGAAGCTTTGAATCAAACTCGAACAAAGGAAGAAAAATGCGTTCTGTTTTCAAGGAACCAACATGCAGTCGGTTAAAGATGTATTGTGTTGGAACTTGATGATATGTATGTGCTTGGCTCAACGACTTGCTTTGTCACTCCGTTGCTTTATTAATGGCCAACGAATAGTACAGTAGTAGTCTAGTAGTCTAGTAGCTAGTCTACTACCAGTAGTCTAGTAGTAGTAAATAAATACTCAGTAATAGCTAGCTAATGATGAATTGGAGAATGTTCGAAAGAAAAGGCGTACGTAGAAGTAAGGGGAGAAGGGAGAAAGATTACACAATTCTCGCGAAAGATACTATTCGCCTAAATAATTCGTGAGGACGGTTTGTCTGCTTTGGACAAGGAAAGATAGCATTGGACTGTAATAATAAACGAAAGGTGCGATCGATGATGCAACTTCTACTCAAGATTGCATGCCCGTGTGGAAAATGTTAAGCGTCTCTCACAACGGCGTAGTACAGTAGTACTGAGCCTGGTGAGTAGAGAATTAGAGTATCTGGATCCTTTAAAGTAGGTACGGTGGTAGGAGGAGCAGTACTACTGTACTACAGTGGCTACTTTTTCCGAGTAGCCAGTAGTCTACTACTACTAGCTAGTAGTAGCCACTAAACAACAAAGGTAAATACTGCGACTGCTAGCTAGTGGTAGACTACTCTGAGGAGTAGATACTGTACTTTACTCGAAGTACATATTTTGGATTACGAGCCTCGCAAATCAGTCAGATTGGTAGGGGGACTAAATAATCGGTTAAGCAAATCGGTGAGATCGGTAACGCAAACCGGTAACACAATCGGTAAAGCATGTCGGTCAGATCAGTAACAGGGCAAAATCGTGAAATAGGACAAACTCGGTAACGGGATAAAATCGGTACCGTGAAAAAAGATACTCTAGTTCGATCATATCGGCATATCAGTGTAGTAGCTCCTGCAGTACCATTGCATTGTCATCTGCAGCAGGCAAAAACAGATGACTGGAAGCCTCTCCTGCTCTATTTGACGCTGCCGGCCACTACAAAGTAGTCTTGTCCTGTTTTGGCTTTGCACGATATGCTGAATTTCGCAGGGCCTTGAATGGTTTCGTCTGGAAAGAGTCGAACCACATAAGCTCCGTCAGTAGTACCATTATTAGGTGGTTTGACGTGGACTGATCCAATCACGACTTTGCCTTTGGACAAACTAAAATCACCGCCCAATTTGGATCGCGTATAAACGGTCAACTCGACGTTTTCGTCCTGGGCGAGTGAAACATCCAGCGTCTCTTTCGCGGAACCCGCAAACAACTTGACGACTTGTCGTTTGGCGCCAGTTCCGGCACTTTCGGTTTGAACATCGGCAAACGATGGTCCTGTGCCGCCATAATCTGACAACAACTCACTGGAATCAATCCGTTCGGCCAACCATTGGTGTCCTTGTTGTTTATTGGAAAACATCGTGACTTTACTCGCCGTCCGAGGATCCAGCATAGTCTTGATGACTCTCCAAAAAAAGGTAAAGAAACGGGGAGCATTCAAAATGACCATAGAGTTCAATGTTTCCGGAAAACTCTTGTTGACGGCAATCACGCTTTTGAGGGTTTCCAGCGTACGGGCATTGAGAGTCGACGAATTCAAACACTCTAAATCCACAATTTGAAGCATCTCACAGCGAACCAAATCAGAAGTTTTTCGCTGGGCTTTGGCAACATCATTCGGAATGCCATAATAGGATTGGTTCCAGGCAAACTTCGGAAGGCGCTCCAGATCAGTCAAACATTCCATTCCTTCCACACTGAGTCCCTCGGTTCGAAGGTAGGACAGGGGTGCCCCATTCTTGGCGCATCCGTAGCTCACTGTAGGAAACTGGGTCAAGAACACATTAATGGGAGCACCAATGGCCTCGACGGCATCTGGGTAAAAATTGTGGTCTCGGGCTTTTCTCCAATCCTCGACGCACTCGTCCATCATGACAAAGACTTCTGAGACTTGGAATTTTCGTGCGCGCAAAAACCGACACAACGCATACGGTTCTGTTTCTACTTGACGATAGGCGCGCACAATTTCTTCGTAGATCTTTCCATCATTCTTTCCGGCGCTGCGTTCCTTCAGTTCGCTCCGAAATTGTTGACAGGCTTCCAATTCATCGTTTGTCAAGTTCCCGGGATACCCTGACAACTCAACTTTGATACGAGGTTCCTTGAGCTCTTGGAGAATGTCTGTTTCTGTTTCCGTTTCCGCCAAAAGAGTGGCTGGATCATCAAATATGACCGATTCTCTTTTGTGTTTGGGTTCCGGTACGGTTGCTGGAGTGTAGGCCAGATTGTTGCCGCCGTCTTCTTCTTTTTCTCCTTCGTTATCTTCCGCCGCCAATGCCAAAAGGTACACCGACTCATTTCCTCCACAGAATAGGTCCACCACGGCATCTTCAAACTCTTCGAGGGCCAAAAGATCCGTACTGTTCAGAGATTCCCGGGCCGAAAAGTATACGGATTCTTCTCTTCGTCTGGCCATCCCAGGTCGAGTCGATCTTTTAACTTCAGAGAGTGGTTCTCGCGTCGTCGTCGTCGTCGTTGTTGTTGTTGCTGTTGCTGCTGCTGTTTTTGTCTGGAGAGATGCAGCTGGTGCTGGTTGTGGTGGTTGTTGTTGTTGTCGTGTGCTGCCTTCTGGTACCGATTTCCGACCAAAAAGGAACGAACAGCAAGATCGAGGTGGCTGCTCTGCATTGTTTTCTTCCGAGATTGGATCCATCTTCTTTTTTTGTAGCACAAGCAGTATTGGATTACACTCGTTGCTTCTTTGACTGTAGCGTAGTATTAGCAACTCGGAGTAGACCTACTAGTAATTTCAGTTGGCTGCAGGTACGAAAAAATAATTATTATTAGAGTAGACTAGAGTCTCAAGTACTAGACGAGGAATCTAGTAGACGAGTCTAGCTAGTAGAGTAGCAGTCTAATGGCACCACCAGGCCAGTAGACTACTGGGCCATTCCTGAAATAGAGGCGCACCAAATACTTTAAGCCAGACCACTTCTCATGCGAAAAATTTAATTAAAGGAAAGTTTGGCTCATGAAGCCAAATCGAGCGCAGACGACTCGTCCACTCCTTATTTGGCTTCAGAGGCCAACGGACAATTCTCTCTAAGTAAAACTGTATTTTTTTCTAATTATTATTTCTATACTAATTTAGTAGAGTTTGCAAAGAAAAAAAATGAAATTGGACGAGGCATATCACAAATCATAACCAACCCACTCACCATCATCATCATCATCATCTCCATCATGAAAGCCTCTTTGCTTTTTCTGTGGCTTTGGAAGCTTCAACATGAAGAAGACAAGCGACGACAGCAGGAGTACGATCCTAGGTTTATTTCCTTGTTAGACTTGACAGGAAGACAACGTCGCGACCGACATATTGCCCGGCCATCATTGCCAATGCCTGAGGAGTCTCCATGGCACCGACTGCTTAGCAGAGGTAATGATGGGTGTCTCATTACAGCCACTGGACTTGATAATCAATCTTTTTATGCTCTTCACCGGCTGTTCGAACCAGTACAGGTTTGTTTGTAATTTCAGCAAGTCCGTTATTATCATTATAATTATTTACATCCTGAGCTATGAATATTTGTGAGTCCAATAAGCATAGTAGCGTAGCTACTGGAGCTAACTACAGCAATAAAAATAAGTAGGATTATTCGCTGTAAAAAGTTCATCGAATTTCCAAGCCAAAGTGCACGGCGGAGAAGATGCAGAGAGCTACAACACAGACTCTCAACTAGCGCACAGATCTGTTCCAAATACAGTACATAGTACTCGAACAGCAATTATCGTAAGACAGTCTGAGTGTCCCCATCGAACATCTCTTGTTCGTTTTCTGGAGATGTTCTATCGAACCCCGAAACGTTGGCAAGCCAGACAAAAAGAAAGAGATACCTTGGCTGATTATGTTTCTCCAGATAGCAAATAATAATCAAATATCACAACTTTTCGTGCCAGCCCAGGACTGGTAGATCTGTTGCTCTGTCATAGAGAGACAACATCGGGACGGAGCCCCAACCATACGACGTGGCCAATATTGTCGCATCGTCCTGATCCAAGCTTCCTTGTCTTTGCCATGATCGCAGCACGCTACGAGTATTGCTGCTGCTGCTGCTGCTGGGCTCCATAGTGACGGTTTGACCGTTGTTCTCCAGCTTCAAGGTAGCATTGACCCAACCGCGGTCGTCGTTAAGCAGGACCATGGGCCATGCACACGTGCCCTCCAATTGAGCAGCGCAATTAAAATTGGAAGGATCCAAACGATTATTGTAAGGATTCTCCAGCAGGTAGAGTCCTTGGTCGCTCACATCATTAAATTCAATTGTAACTTGCGGAATGCTGCTCGTCCCGCCTTCATGTTGTACTGTTTCCCAATTCAAGGATGCTCTAGAATAGGTTGGAGAACGCCATGCGACGGGTTGGCCGTATTGCAAAGCCAGAGCAGAATTCCCGAGACGAGCGGCACAGTACCTCTTGTCGGGCGGATGTACATTGCATCCTGCGCCATGATCGGCATTACTAGCATATCCAATCTTTCCGGGCAAGTCCAACGCCTTTAATTGTGCTTGTCGTAGTTCCGCCGCGGACACGGGATTTTTGTTGAGACACCACGTCGAAAGAAGAATGAATCCAAAGTAAGCCTCCGGAGATCGAAAGCCGATGCGCCATTCTTCAATCATGGTGGGGAAATGTTGTGCATACTCATCGGCTGATGCTTGACTACCCGCGTTGGCTTCCCCTTGATACCAGGCAAAACCTGTGAGTGACATTGGTCCCACAAAGTAAGGATGAATCATGGCATTAAAGAGTTCCCCCTTGGGTTGCCAAAGCTCAACCTTGGTTCCACCCCAATTGTTGGAAATAAGACCAATTGGAACTTTGTTATCGAGTCCATCTGAAACGTGTTTGCCAAAGAACCAACAGACTGCTGAAAAATACGACCATTCTTTGGTAGGCTGATACAGAGTGTCCTTGCCAGCCACGCTCCAGGGTTGTTCTACAGATTGTAGGTCAGGCAAGGGTATTTTGGACGTCGTGCCTTTGCCGACGGAAAAGACTCGAATATGTGGATACGCATTCCCCACTTCCGCCTCCTTTTCACCGTCGGTCTGAATGGCCATGGGAAATTCCATATTGGATTGACCGCCACATATAAACACATCTCCAAACAGGACAGGACGTTGCTCAATCGACCTCGCTGACCAGTTGTGGCTTTGATATCAATGACCTGCGGTATTAGGGAGGCAGACTGTGGCGGAAGTAAAATACGCCAAGTACCATCGTCTTCTACATCGCTGGTTACTTGTGCCACGTTTTTAAAGCTAGTGTGGTTGCTACTACTAGTAGCAATATCTATTTTTTCTGGAAGCAACAGAGCGGCCGAAACCGTCGCGCCAGGAGTCGAGTAGCCCCAAATAACAGCGGGTATATCACGCTGAAGGACAATGTTATCTCCCAGCGTAGAACTGATGAAGTTTCGGGTGATGCTTTGGCTCTCGCTACCATTTCGAACGGAAGCTAAAGACGGAATAGGCCGTCCATAATCCGAATGGTTGACTTCTTCCCTGTCGAAAATGGATGCTCTTCCTTCGAGGCTACCTCCTGCCTCGCATAGGTATAACGACAATAGAGATACTTGAAATACGAGGCTTCTAGGAGAGGAGAGCCACATTTTCGTTGAATTAGAAATATTGTAGTACTCGGATGAGTATAGTTTTAAATTTTTCAAGATGGGATGAAGGTTGTGCTGCTAATAATTCCAAATTTATGTTCACAGTATTTTGGATCTTTATAACAGAGACAATGCGCGCCTTTTCTTAGGTGATGCTTTCTTCCATTGAACGAAGTCGCAAACTACTACTAGCTAGGCGAGTAAACATGCAGAAGCCTGAATTTATTTTCCTGAAGAGGCCGCATCCCGAAGCCTTTCAAGAGCACCTTTCTTGGAATCTTTGCCAGCCTCTCCTGTCAATCCACCAAAAACGGCAGCTGGAACGGCCCTTGTGGATACATCTTTAACAGCAGTAGGAGCTGGAACTTTCTCTTTGGAATCCTCTGCTTCTTCATTTTCGTCGTCATCGTCGTCCACATCATCAATATCAATTTCCTCATCTTCCGCGCCGTTCCCGTCGGTAGCAGAATCAGCTGGAATAGTAGCAGCCCCTGACGAAGCGGTTGCTTTGCGAAGCTTGGCCACTCGTTCCTCGACTTCATCCAGATTGTCAACTGCTGCTCGCTTGCTCGCTTTCACGAACCCAGCAACGTTCGATTTATTCTGGTTGGTAACTTCCATTCCTTCACGACTGGCGATCATATTCATGGCTTCTTCGTTCGAAAGGTTTTCGACTTTGCTGCTAGCAGTCATCTCTGCTGCATTGTAGTTGACCGTTGAAAAGGCAGCTTCTACACTGCGCTTAATTCTCAACATTTCGCGAAAGGTTTCTTCGTTTCCATGTGCAATCTCGAACTCATTCCAGGTCTTCCAGTACTCTGGGTTGCGTCGTGGGTCGGCCATCTGGGCACCGTATGTTAAGACAGCTCGAGCGCGATCAATTTCCTGAAGTTTGGTTTCCATCTTGGCAAAGTCAACGCAAAGTTGGGCAGCTGGAGTATCCTCGAGGGCTTCAATGGCCTCCTGGTAGATTTCCCTTGTCGCGGTCAACCCAAGATACTTGATTGTCTTGGCAATATATAGCTGGTATGCTATGAACTTTTCCTCCTTTGGCACCTTGCGAGCCATGGCGCCATAGACACTAAGAGCTCGTTTCGTGAGACCAAATTCTTCCTCAAACGCCCCATTCATCATGAAAAATTCCGAGGATTCTTCTGGCGGGCACGTCTCCAAACATCGCTGGAAGAGATCGCGCGTTCGTTCGACCTTAGTTCCTTTGTACCGTTTGTTAAAGGCTTCAATGTAGGCCTTCCAAAGCAACTTGGCACCAGGATGTGGAAAGGCGAAAAGGTCCAGTCCTCGTTCGAACGCGGAAAAAGATTCCTCAAAATACTTGTGGCTAGATAAAAAGGTACAAAAGTTGAGGATGTGCAATGGAGTGGCTACTTTCACGTCAATTGCCCGATTGTATGCGTCCTTGGTGGTCTGTGTCGTTCCCAGAGATTCTTCGAGATCCAAGAGGAGATCCCAAAGACGAAGCGACTTTTGCAGCTGTGTGGCTGCCTTGCCGCCACCTTTATGGCGGACAGGCGCTACCGCACTCCGTACAATGGCCAATGCATCATCCCACCTTTCATGACGCAATTCTAGTTCTACCCACGCCGCGTAACATTCGGCTAGATCGTCCGCTGACTTGAATGCATACTCGTGTTCTTGACAAATACGTTGCAAGAATTCCCGAGCTTTATCAATCGATCGGTTCTCGTAGAGTTTTACCAATTCCGTGACCAAACTGCTGGGAGATCCATTGTTGGCACGATTGGCTTGAACAGTTGTCAAGGCTTCTTCCAAAGCCGACGCGGCCATGATGGGTTCTCCTTGCTTGGCATACAATTTGCTACGATTGATCCATTCTCCCACGTTGTTTGGATTTTGTCGCAAGAGGACTCTGTTGAGCAGAATGGGTCGACGCGATGTTAAGTATTCAGCTCGTGCTAAAGCTAACTCCATATCGGCCATACTCTGCGTATTGGAGGATTTTTGTGTTTCATCCTCGTTCATTTTGGTAGACCCCAACAAGATATCCCAGTCATCTTCATCTTCGGGGTTGTCTGACATTTCGCCATCGTCGTCTTCGTCTCCTTCCATTTGTTCCGTGGCAGCTTCCAGCAATCCTTCTTCAAATTGCAAATAGGCATCAAACAAAATGGTAAAGTCCCGTACACGTGATACGCTCTCCAGTCCTTCTTCCAAAACGGATCGTGCCAAATCAAATTCTCCTCGTCGAATCCAAGAGTCGGCTAGTTTGGACCACAGGAGGCCTTGCATTTCTTGCAAAATCGTAGCATGTGTATTAGTTTCGCTAGCACCATCAACGGGAGCGTTTTTGCCTGCAGCGTTGCCCATGGCCACGGCGGCTCGGACCATGGCTTCCCACGGCACCCCAGCCGCTTCAACTTCGAGTGGATGCTGGGTACACAAATCCGCCAGAGCATTCCACCAGCTGACATATTCCGGAGTTTCTCGACTGCCGGATTGTAGCATTTGTTGATACAGTAGCGCCGCTTCTCCCCATTTTTCGTGTTTTTGATACACCTTACACAATGTGCTACGATAACTGGGTTGCAGCATGCAGTAACGCTTCAACAAACGACATTGTGTTTCTACTCGCAGCTGCAATGCTTTGGGAGATTCTTTTTCTGCTGTAGTAGAAGTGTCTGCCAATCCCAGTTCGTCTTCAAAATCTTGCAAATCTGAATCATCTTTCCAGCACTCTACCAACACGGGCCACAGTTTGTCCTCGTGCTGCGTTACGGGCAAGGCTTGCAGGGCTCTATTGGCCAACTGCCTCAGGTAGGAAGTTTTGGTCATCGAAGGGTTGGCCTCGTCCATCGCCACCGCACCAGCAACAGAGGCGTGGTGGGTCACTACCAGAACGTCCTCCGATAAGCTCAGAACGAATTGTAGATAGTCGATCCAAACGCGGGGACATTTATGCAGCGTTCTGAGGCAGGTTTCAAAGGTCAACAACACTCGTTTGTACGTGCAAGTACCAACAGCGTATTGTTTTACCATGAATTCCCAGTGGAGTTTCCACAACTTGTACGATCCAGGCAAGGCGGCTACGCTTCTACGGCCTTGCAAGTCACGAACTTGCTCAAGTTGTTCTTGTTTGTGTTGCTGCTGTTTTTGTTTGTCCCCGCTTTTAGAATTGCTTTTCGCATTCAAAATCAAATCGTCAATCTCTTCTAAATAGAGACACCATGCTTTCACTTCGTACGGCGTTTTCACCAACGCTTCTTCGTGATGCAACAACGATGGATACTCGGCAGCTATAATGGCAAAGACTTGCTCATGCGACTTTGTGGAAGACGTCATGTCTTGATAAAAATGGGGGTGGTTTGGTTTTGGAAATGTTTGTTTGGTAGTGTCGTCATTCGGCCACAATACTACAGCAGTTGTTGGGTCGTTGGGTCGTTCCTTCTCGATTCCCGTTGGCTCGTTCTACGAGCACTGAGATCTTCGTCGCTTCAGCTCATAACCTGAATTTCATCATTAAAGCTAGGGTCAAATCATCATTTTTTATTTTCATGATCACAAGAAGTCGAACTCCAATTCATCCTTCATCTTAATCAGCCACACTCACTCAAACCTCAAAGGCTTGGCCAAGGCCAAACGACACAGTAGTATGAAAGGCACACGGACTGCACTACTGCTGCTTCTTGGGGCTTTTGGTTGCACTTTGAATCATGTATTGGCTTTTCTTTCATACAAAGCACATTCTTCTTTTCAACGACAAATCCATCTGTGTTCCACAAAAACACCAGCGGTAGTAGTAGAGTCGGAAGTCGTGGGTGCCAATGGTCGCATGGGATCCTTACTGCTTTCCAAAACGGCTAGAGCTGTTCCCCGAGGCGTGGCTCCTGGGTGCTTGTCTCCTATAGGGACACCTATTTACGTAGCCACTCCCGCTCGTGTCTGGTCCGACATTTTACATCAAACGCTCACAGAACGAAAGGAGGATTTGGTGTGGATTGGAAATGGATTGCCACCTCCTACCGTCACAACAACAGTAGTGGTTCCTCATTTTGGTGTCCTGGAAAGGTACGGAGATCCTGTCACGTCTCCAACATCGCCGTCCACTTTGATATATGGAAAACATGCGGTAGCCGTCGAGAACCTATTGAGGCGAAAAGGAATCCACAACGTTCAACTCGTTTCCAGCTACGATGACATTTTGATAGCAGCAGCGCGTAAGTTATTATGGGCCGCCAGTATGTGGTTGCTCTGTCATTCGACAACAGAGTCTGTGTTGACGGTCGCTGAAGTTCATCGGGACCGGCAAAACGAACTAGAAATACTGGTCCGTACGGAACTCTTTCCAGCTCTCTGTGCACGTTATCCTGAAACATTTGACAACACTGTCGATCAATGTCAGGCCGCCTTGGAATATATGCAGACTTACAGTAACAGTATCCCCGCGGCTGTTCCTTCGAAACAATTGGGAAAAGACGAATGGAAAGAACGTAATGGCTTCTTTTTGTCAGTCCCCGTCGCGCAACCCTTACATCGAGATTTGTTGAAGCGCGTGGGAAGCATTTCCGAGATCGACATTGAGATGGTCACATCAGCAATAGCTACAGCAACCTCTGAAATGGCGGCATCGTCCCATCAAAGATCCGTACCGCTTCCATTTATGGGTCTCACGGCCATTGGTGCCGCCCCGAACCCCACAACTGACAACAACAAACAACCCATTCGAACGGCACTAATAGTCGGAGGAGGAATCCTAGGAAGCAGTATTGCCCTTCAACTAGCACGCAAAAACATTACAAATGTTACTGTCGTTGATGTACAACCTCTTCATCGTCTCGGAAAGACCACACCCGCATCGTGGGCCTGGTTGAACGCCAATAGCAAACACCCGGCGCAGTATGCGTGGCTCAACCAGTTGGGAATGGATGGTTGGAGACGAGATGTTCTTTTCAGAAAATTGCCTCGTTGGACTGGATCTTTGGTACGGTTTGCGCAACGGCAGTCTATAGGAGGTGGGTATCGATACGAAGGTCCCTTGGGCGAAACAAGAATACGAGAGTTAGAACCGATCGTCAATTTTCGAGACGATATTAACAACAACGAGCGCTGCGAGGATAGTCGTACTTTTACCTATTATTTTCCAGACGAAGGGCTCGTGGACCCTTCCGAGGCAGTGGCAGCTGTACGTCACGGGGCAGCAGAACTAGGGGTCCAATTTCTTCCGTGTGCGAATGTGACAGCGTTTACGCGCGAGGACAACGATGGCCCTATCTCGGGTGTGACGATATGCAATTTACAGGGAAACGAAAACCACAGGAAATCAGATATTATAGTTCTTGCAGCGGGTACGGGGAGTGCAGCTTTGGGCAGGATTCCTCTCTTACATCGTCCGGGCCAGATTGGCTTTGCCAGTGCCCGGAACAATGAGGGGACATCTGCCCCATTGCAACGAATTTTGGTTGATACAGTCCGAGAGTCGCACGTCTTGCAGCGACCAGATGGTACTATTGTGGTGGGTGGAGGAACTTTGGAAGTTGGTGGAAACTCCCGTGTTGCCCTTGATACGAAAGGTCTCAGCCAAGAGGAAAGCCAGCTGCTTGATAGTCACCCTCTCTTGGAAACGGCACATGAAATGGTGCCTGGAGTAATTGGTGAACTCCAACGAATGGAACAAGCTGTGCGGCCGATTCCGTTGGATGGTCTGCCTTGCTGTGGCTATATTGAGCCAGGACTGTATGCCGTAGTGGCTCATTCAGGAATGACGTTAGCGCCCATATTGTCGGCTTTAGCCGCGGCAGAGATCACAGAGCAAGTTACTATGGAATGCTTGGATCCCTTTCAACCAACACGGTTCTCGGAGGACACATGATTGCTACTTGTAAATTATAAATATTAAAAAGATGAATTTAGATAATATCTATGCAAGTTGGCGAATATACAAAGGAATATATGCAATCATGACTACGTTCACTTTTCACTATGCCGCTGGGGCAGACAACAAAACGCTTCCATGTTGCACTACTGCATTGGTAAAGAAAAAAGAGTAGTCTTTTTCCCCCAATGTTGTCATATTCTGAATCTCGGGTCTGTCCACTCCCAAGATGCGCCCGAGAAAATCAAACCACTGTTTGGCCATCATTGCTTCCATATTCTGGCTGGCACACTCCGCAATGTTGTTGATCACTGCGAGGACCAACAGATCGCAAAAGGAAACACTATCTCGGTTGTCTTGGATGATTTGGTAGGACAGTCGGTACATCTTAAGGGCTGCGTGCAAATGTCTGGTAATGCCATTCAATAGCCCCATTACATGTTCGCATAGTGCTAGATTGAATAAAACGACAGCGGTCAAGACCGACAGGTTCTCTTCGTCTTCGGGTAACAGTATCGATCTTCGAAACACTCCACAGCACTCCTGGTCCAGATCACGCAGAGAAGCAAATTCTTGTGAAGAACAGGTTTCCAATGATCGGCTTTGCTGACGACGAGGATTCTCCCCCATCCTCTTATCTGCGGCGCTAGTGTTAGCAGCTGGTAGCGTTGTCCCGGATTCTTCTCTAGCATGATACAATTCCTCCAATTTCATCAAGGACGAGCGCTGCAAAAGGTGCGCTTCTGGATACCGACCATTCGCCAGCTCCTTGGCGGCCATATTGTTGAGGTGAATCACATGCGAAGTTAAGGATGTCATGATTACTCCTATTATTTTTCATGAAATAAAAAGACAAAAATAAGTTGCCCTGATGAATTTACCGACTGCGATTTCAAGAAGTGAACTTGCTTTGCTTCCACAGCTTCTTTACGTGAACCATGAATCTTCTCAATCTTGTACTTTTTCTCGACAGTCGTTAATTATCATGCGTATTGAGCTGGAAGCCAAAACCGAACGAATAGACGTGAAGCGTTTTACAGTGATAATATGAGTACCAGGTACCAATATATTAGTGGTACGGTACCATTGTAGTGTTATTTTTTATTTATAACCATCCTCAAAGTTCCAGTCAGTAGTAACCCTACTGGTACTACTACAGGCACCTGGTACTACTGTAGATTGATCTACAGTACCAGCAGGTACTGTACCTGGTACCAGTACCACAGCAGACTGATGTCGATTCTTTCAAATCGATTAAACTGTACCTGGTACTACGGTACCAGAGGTAGCAGGGGCATTTTTCGACGCCCTAAAGATTTCCTGTAGAAACTACGAGAACTACTACCGTACCTGGTACCTGGTACCAGTACCTGGTACTGGTAGTAAAATAATATAAGAATTCTTGGCTTCTCACAGTAATTTTATTGAGAGAAATCGGAAAATTACCTATCATTGAAGATGATGCTGCCTGAGCCAATAATAATAAATACTGGAACCTACTATGGTACCAGGGTGAAGCCAGGCAACCCCAAAATAATTCCAAGGACTGCGTGGCACGCTTCAAACAGAAAGTCATGATCAGAGGGAAATAATGCTTCTTTTCTAAAAATTGAAAACCGAATCTTGGGTTGAACCAGCTGTTCTCAGGCATTTCGTTCATTGTTGTTCCATGCGGAAGCATGATTTGCAGGTATTGGTACTGGTAGTACCGGTAACAGTTTAACAGAGCTCATTGCGCAATCAAATATTCATGCAATGTCTAGCTAGTAGTCTACTACTACTCGAGTACTAGTAGTACTAGTACTAGTACTGGCTGGCCTACTACTAGTAGTACTAGTACTAGTACTACTAGTAGTACTAGAGTACAGTAGTACTACTCCCAGGTAGTAGTACCCTACCTCCTCCTGGTACCTGGTACTACGTAGTACTACCAGGTACTAAACTGCGTATGGTACGTCCGCAGCACTTGATATTGCAGGAGAGGATGTAGGGTTCACATGATACGCCAATTAAAAATAATGAGTGTAGGCGCCCATGCAGTGCAACACGATGAATAGTTTAACACAAGCAATGTAGTTTTTATCTGTCGAGTACTGTAGAAAATGAAGAATGCAATGTAGGTTTGCAATGTGTAACATTATTCTAGGTAGACAAAGGATCAAAGATGGCATTTCAGGCAGCGCTGGCCGACGCAATACTGCCTTTCGTTCCCAGGATTATGGCGTTCATTAAAAAAAGCGAGTACTGGTCTTCGTCAATGATGGCGGCAGCAAACGGCTGTTCTGATACCAAAAAGGTTCCAGCGTGTAGGGAAATATCCTGGACCAAGGCAAAGCACTTTCTTGCTTCGTCGAGATTAGATGATTGCTGCCAGTTAAGAATCCCATGATTATTGGCAATACCCATAATCACAAGAAGTGCCCTTTGAGACCCAAATGTGCGACAATGTGTCTTGATGATGTCCAAGGCACACGAATACAGGTTGCTTGCGCCCACGAATCTTTTTGAGACTTCTGTCTCGAGACCAATTAAGTGGTTCATGAGCGCCAAATTATAAAGGACTACTGCCGTCTTCAGATTTCTGCTCGGCTCTTCCTCCGACACGAGAAAGGCTCGTTGGTATAGGAATTGAAATGACACTTTGTTGCTGTCGTGAATTTTAGCCTTCACGGCAACACTGTTCACAGTCTGAGCGACGTCGCGCCATTGCAGTTGTTCGCCCTGTTGTATCTAAAAGAGGCAAGAAAAGGAGAGAACGCCGATGAGCTACAGAAGGGACATGGACTGCGAGTTTCATAAAAGCAGGAGCGAATCTGTTGGATGAAACATCAAACAACACAACACACCTCCACCAGAGGAGTGGGAATTGGAGCGGACCGCAAAATTTGTAAGGCCTGCTTCAGAATCCCAATAGCGTCTAATTGGGACCCACCGTCCAAAAGGAGTGACATTGCCTTGTTGTTGAGCTGTGCAACCGACATGCTTTGAATTGAAAAACGCAAAACTGAGGATGAAGTGGTTAAAAAGTGGAGGAGAATCTCCATACAGATCAAGTTTGCGTTACCACAGTACAGTACGTATTCATGGTACTGCCACTATTACAGTAGTACTAGACTAGTACTCTACCTGGTAATATATTAGCAGTACTGGTGGTACTAGCACCTGCTAGCAACATCTACAGTAGGTTCCTGTACTACCAGGTACCATACGTTGCTAATACTGCTCTGTTGCCCGTCAAATTATTCCCTACTACTGCTACCGTACTCTCTACCGTACCTGGTACTAGTAGTATGGTACCTGGTACCAGATACTGTACCAGGTACCACCCTTTAAATTTATTAGCAATTGAACCGTAAGATTCTCAATCTAAAATGTGTACCATACCACCTGGTACCGCGCTGGTACCATACTACTAAGTAGTAAAACCCTGGAAATATTACTGTAGTACCAGGTACAGTACCAGGTACGGTAATACTGGTAGGTTTGTACGAATACTGGTACTACCGTGGTACCAGGTAAGTCGGAGCAATTTCGCTTGGAAAATGAGAACTCACACATGGTTGCCGAAACGGAACATTCACCTAAAGGAATCTTGGGCTAAACAAATCCGATTCTGAAGCAACTATTTACCCCTACCAGGTACTCGAGTACCCCAGGTACTGGTACTCATACCCTGGTACTATAGTACCAGGTACCTGGTAAGGTTTCTGACGAGAACAGTTAATAAGAGGCTTGCTGCTACTACTAGTAGTAGTAGTACTAGGCAGGTAGCTAGTCTACTGGTAATGTTAAAATTACTCAACACGCCGGAATAGCCATCTAGCTGCACTCCTCTATTACTGACTCTGTATTGGTTGATGTATGGTACTCCTACATCAATCAGCATTTTTTTTTGTATGAGAGTTCAAGAAAAGTCCAGTCATGCCCCAAAGTCACTACTCGTAGTGTCCGACCAGAGACTTCTAGCTGTGAATAGACCCGCTGATTTTCTATATTCTCCGTTGACATAAAAACGATGTGCGATGTCACGTCTAATAATCAGGTGTGTGGCCTTCCTGCTAGGTTTTGCTGCTAGATTCAATGCTTTCGGATCGAGGAACTGACAACAACTATAATCCTGCCTACCTACCGTACCAGCAGCTCTTTCTCTTCGTAGGTGCCAACCCAAATAATAATAAAATTGTATTCCGTGCTGCCGTTTCTTACGTAAGTGCATGCTTGCTTGGAAAAGTCACAACACATTCACTACATTTTTCTTTTTGTTCATTCCGTGACCAGTGCAGTGCAACACAGCGCAGTGCAACACAGCGCAGTGCAGTGCGCACATGTTCTGATGGCGTTGCAATCATGTCCTGCTCTGACAGGAAGGATATCATTGTGGAATTGACCTCTTCCTGGCTACCAACAGTGTCCATGCCTCCACTAGTAGCATTGTTGTTGGTACTGCTACTCGTGGTGGCGATGGTGGTGGTGGTGGTATTGGTCATTGGTCGTAATAGAGAAAAAAAGCTGCATGTTTGTTTGTAAACGGCCTCCGGTGTCATAATGTTGGCCAACTAGACGATGACAACAATCCCGAACGTCGTCATCATCGTCGAGTGTGATCATGCTTCCATTTTATCCTGCTATTGTTAGTTGATGTATGCGTGGCTGTGGCTACTACTCGTAGAAAGGGAACCGCAGTGGCGCAGTGGGGTTGTTGAAAATGTCCTCCTCCCACAACGTTGTTGATTACTGTATTTTTCAATTTCGTTTTCTTTGATGGTGTCGACTACAACAAAAACGGCCATTATGGCAGCTGCAATGATTGCAATAATCACCAGTAGGCCAACCAATCGAAATGTAGCCTCGACGCCGTTTGCTGTCGTGTCAAGCCGTTCCAAAGATATTCTTGTCGTCGAAAGTTTGTTGTGGTTGTGGAATAACAGGAGAATTTTCTGGCACAGGTTATCGGTCTAGTTGACTGCTCCACTGCAGTTGGTGGTTTGTTGCCCGATGATGGTGAAGATTTCTTCATTATTTCTTGGTAACGAGAAGTAGCTGGCAGTTCGTGATTTCATAAAAGCCACGAGGAAAAAGAAGGAAAAAAAAAAAAACCGCTGCCTCCTTGGTCAACAGCAAACGAACATCTCTGTGTGAAGAGATCCGAGCCAACCAACAAAATCAGATTAGGTGAAGGAAATGAAAGGCAAAACGCTGTTGTCGGTTTGATCTTCACTCTCTTGTTGACCATTCTTTGCACATAGTACTAGTAGTAGTACTAGCAGAAGTACCTTGACAAGAGCCTGTATTTGTGCGGTTGACGAGTCATTGGATCGTCAGGCCTCAAGCCATTCGGTTTCCTGTACAATTGTGTTTGTACCTCCCCGTACCGACTGTACAATTGAACTTTTAAATGAGGCAGTGCTGGTAGTAATAAGCGAATTTAGCCTTGCAAGTCGTAATAAGAAACCTTTCAAAGTCGACCAGTGAGTCTTGTCACAGTTTCCTTTTCTTACAGCACTTCTAGTAGACTAGGTCTACTGTATAAGACTACAAGGTCCCACCGAGCCGCTTCATTTTTTTCGCATTTTTTTCTTGTGACAGTCTGTTCCTCATGTTGGTCAGAGATCAACGAGAATCCAAATACAGCACCCGTCGGGGTTTTTCTCTGGTGGCTGGGGTTTTTCTTCTTGGTAGTCCGGGTTTTGGTAGTAGAGAGAAGCTCTACCAGTAGTAGTACTAGTGGTACTAGCGTACTACCAGGTACTACATAGCTATTAGCTAGAGTGGTACCACGGAGTGGTACTACAGTACTTACTAGCTAGCTATTTATTTGATATATCAACATGACAGAGGACTCCGATAAATAGTCGATGAATAATAATCAATAAATAATCAATGAATAATCAATAAATAATCAATCAATAAATATTCAATAAATAATCAATCAATAAATATTCAATAAATAATCAATAAATAATCAATAAACAATCAATAAATAATCAATCAATAAATATTCAATAAATAATCAATAAATAATTGTTGGCGAAAGTACCTAACCCACTGGTTATGGGTCCTATGAATCCTACGTTTCAAGGCACTACTAGTAGTATCTAGTAGGACTGATATCAAGTAGTGATATCAGAGTCCTCTCACTTTAA
>Ga0100391_1000481_pt1 | contig 46507 bp, 25 predicted proteins | sample CryGeymeta201515_FD_81541 | JGI IMG/M metagenome (GOLD analysis project Ga0100391, IMG submission 81541) | Groundwater microbial communities from Crystal Geyser aquifers in Utah, USA - Crystal Geyser metaG 2015-15 | ecosystem: Environmental > Aquatic > Deep subsurface > Groundwater | place: USA...
GCGCCTCGGAACGGAGAAAAGGTTGGCCCTAGTAAATTGCCGAGTTTCTCCAAACCACCCTACCTAGCCAAACGTAGCCCTAGAGAGCTGGCATAGTCGAGAGAACGCGGTAGCGTTCGCTCGCCACCATGTTTATTGGAGTATTTTCTGAATGTATTATTATTTACTACGAGTAATAATTGGGCTTCATTTCCGATTCGTGTTTTTTGTGGGGGGATCAGTCTAGTTTTAAGCTCACAAAATTTAGAAAGAAAAGTGTGAAAGGAAAATAATCTTAGCTAATTGAGCTAATTTGAATGCTTAGGACAGCAGCGTGTAAATCTCCTTGGCCAAGTTCTTGACATTATCACTGTGGGGAGAAGCAGCTGGTTCCACCTTGAGAGTCATGCGAGCGGTCTTGGCAGCATCCTTGGCCTCTTTGCTCACCATGATTAAAGCTCCCAGGGCAACCATGGAACGGAAGAGAGCTTCCGATTCATAGGTACGAGCGTCCAAAACGGAATTGATTGTAGTTACAATTGGCAAGACGACACTTTCCGTCGCCGCACTCGGATTGGAATGCAAGTAGAAGGAAATGTTGAACAAAACTGTGGCAACGGAGAGTCGAATATTTTTGTTTTTCGATAATGCATGAGCTTCCGCACGGCCCAGAATGGGCGCTACTGCAGCAGAAACAGCTTGCAATGAACCAGGACCTCCTTTGAAAGCATTCGCAAAGACACGCAAGGATAACATGGGCACCGCCACGGCCGCGGGTCCTTCCAAATCACTGGTATTCTCTGAAATACTCAAGACCTTTTGCAACATCCGATCCCAGTACGAAAATCTCGCTTTCGATGCTGCATCAGGATGCAAGGCAACAAAACGCACCAAATCTAAAAAGGGAAAGGCTTCCGCTGGAGGCAATTGATCCAGCATTTCGTAAAGGACTTTCAGTTCGGCGTCGTCTATTTTGCTGGAGTGGTATCGACTACCAGCAGCCAGAGTTTCCATAAGCGATGACACGTGACCTAATTGCTCTTCCGTGCATTTTCCCGATTCTTGTATTTTCGCTTTCATTTTTTCGAAAGTAGTGGCTGCTGATTTCTCCGAGATTTCAAAGCCTTTGTATGATTTCATGGGAATGTACTCATAGTGGGCAATGGGCACACCGGCGGCACCTCCTCCTCCAGAGGCGGTGGCACCACCGAGGGTTGGGGTGGAATTACCGACTCGCTGTTGGATATAATCCGCAATCTGGGACAAGTGATGCTGTGGTAGCTCGTGAGAGTCAATGAATCTTTGGGCTGCCACAAATGTATTTTCGCCAGTATTGTATCCTAATTGCAAGCTGGCGACACCACCTCCCGTCGTATCGATTTCAATTGGCAAGACGTGATCGTAGGTAACTCCATCAATGACTCCCGCATCTTTCGATCCCATGACTTGTCCCACTTCGATCCATGTGCGCGATGCCGCACTCCACTGCGCCGCAATGGCAACACCGTTCTTTTGGAACAATTGGACTTGCCCTTCGCTCCGACCAATCATTTGTTGTCGCTGTTCCTCCCACTTTGGTAGTTTGGCCACCTCCTCGTCGGATGGACCAGTGGCTTGTTTTTGAAGAGCTTTGGAGACTTCGTCGGCAAAGGCTTGTCGTTCTGGTTCGGGTGCCATGCGATCGCTGGCCTTGGTAAAAATACGAAGCGTACCATCCTGGCAACACGTCGCAAAATCTCCATTCGGCAATGCGACAACCCGCCAAACACATTCGGCATGAACGACATTCTGCGGTTCCGTTTGATCCTCTAAATTCCAAATAGCAACATTTCCATCTTCGGCAGACGCTACTAATCCAGCATTGTCTAGTAACGCCGCCACTGACAGTAACATGGGAGGATGGGACTGTTGGCTATTGGCAGGAATAATGGTCAGTGTACTGGTGGATTGTCCCGTTGTCTCGTCGCGGAGCCTGGCAGTTCCATCGTTACTGCACGTAACCAGATACGATTTACCATCCACGGATACACCACAAATGTCGCGAATGGGACCACCGTGATCGTTGGCCACCGACTGCGTTTTGCTGACATTGCCTGTAACGACGTTGATCTGCCACAAGCGAACGGTAAAACCGGAAATTTGGTTGTTCACAGCAGCTCCCGCCGATCCCGTGGCAATTTGGATTGTATTATCATCACTGGAAGTAGTGCGAATACCGTAGACACAAACAGAATTTTCGTGGTCGGGCATGGTGGCAATCAAGCACTTGCGATCGATGTCCCACACTTTGGCCGTACCGTCCCAGGAACCACTCACAAGGTATTGTGAAAAACTGTTTCCGGTACGAACACCAGGTGGTTTGGGAACCCACGCCAGACTGGTAACAGGTTTTTCGTGACCGGGCAAAGTGCCGACGAGTTCGTGTGTCTTGCCGTTAAAGATTCGAATAACGGCATCTTTGCAACCACTAACGTAGAGACTCGTCGTCATCTTAGAAGGCTCCTCTTCCAGCGGTGCCCCGAGCAAGGCCGAAACGCCGTGATCATGTTGAAATTCAATGAGGTTTATATTTCCCGAAGGAACACCAAATTCACAGAGACCACCACCTTGGTTACCCGTGACGATCCTGAAACTATCGGGTCCATTGGGATCCGATGGTGGAAGAAGACAAGCGCACCGGACGCCTTGACCGTCAGAAGAAAGAGATTGTGATAACTCCCAATCTACTTGCATAGTGCTGATGTGGTGTAATTTATTTTGTTGCAACAGGTGTTGCCTTTTATGATAGAGGAGTTGTCAATAATTTTTTTTGCTGTCGTTGCAGTTTGTTTTGCTCTTTTCGGATCTTTCGCATTCTTCAGCTCCGACCATAATAATATTACTGTATTATTCTTGATGAAACAATGTGCGACCTCATTCAATAATATCTTGTTGAAAATTGAGAATGTTCTACCTACTACAGTATGGAACTCTAATAGTAGAGAGCTACAACAGCTGGCTATCCGGTGATTAGGAGAAATCGGCCTGTTGCTTTATCGAATATATCAAACGAATTGCACTACCATAATACGCTGCTGAGGTACTCGTTTCTACTGCTCTCATCAAATTTGCCGCGCACTGTTTTAGCGCCTGTTTCAGAGAGTGTTTGTTTGTTCGCGATTCTGATATTATTATTACTTTATGGTTTACGAAATCTCGCTCGCAGCACCGTCGCGCTTCAAATCAGACAAAATAGTCATGACATTCTTGATGGCTGGTTTCATGACATGTTCGTCCAATTCTTCCACATGAGGTTTCAGGCCATCGTCGATACCCTTCAAGTCTGTTCCAAACAGACCGACAGTAGCCGATGTGATACCTTCGGCCAAGCCCAAGATCGGTGCCAAAGGAGTTTCATGGCGACCCCACGTCCAAGCATCCTTCATGCCTTCGTAGGCATGACAAATTGCACCCATCTCTGTACATTCCTTGTGCGAGGAATCGCAAGACGATGATGTAATGTTTGTATCGTCATCCGTTGGAGTCATGGAAGATTGATTAGGTACCGCATTAGAAAAGTCAAGCTTTCGAGCTGTTAGAAATTATGTGTAAGCTATAGGTCATTGTTTAGGGAAGCAAGACTATTGCAACAAGAAACAATGGCTGACGAATAGCCCAAAGAAACATCAATATTTGCATACCTATCGATTCTCGTTTCTTTTGTGGCTCCTCCTCTGTTAATCCAGGTGTTGCGCACAGCTTATTTTTCTGGACAGCGCGAAGGACGTCCAATTGTTGTTGTAGTTCGCGTACTCTCTCTAAATCACTGTTTAACTTTTGGATACGTTGCCGGGCAAGAGTCTGCGTTATGATACCTTTTCCTGAAACTACAGGAGGATTGTTTGAGAAAAGACAAATTAAAGAAAGAAAGTGAGGATCATACAAGGGCAAGACTGCCAATTGCGCACACAAACTTTGGATAGGTTCCGGTTCCATACTTAGCTCCGAATCTAGCTTTATATTTCATATCACGCACAAACTTACGTTCAAGGCCAACGAAAAAGGAAACCAAAGCGACGATGCACAAATAGAGAGTATTGTCAATAGCAAAGTCCCAAGCCTCCGACAGTACGATTAAGTACATGATAGGCTGTGATGAGTTGTTGCGTCAAAATTGTGTGCACTATTTTTTGTGTTCGTGTCTTTTCTTCAAGTCTTTCGCCAAATGTAAGCTCGAAGATTTAAAAATAGGCTCGCTCGCGAAAATTGACTTGCAGTTTTCTTAACTAGTAGAGTACTGTAGTAGATTTTTTAGTAGTACTACTAGTAAAGCAACCGCTACTAGTAGTAGTAGTAGTACAATGCTACTGTAGTACTAACTACGGACGTACGAGTAGTAGGGTCTACTAGCTACTAGCTAGTACCAGGTACTTCTTATAGTACTACTACTTAGTAGTAGACTAGTAGTCTTAAATTTCTGAGAGACCGTAGGAGAGGTTTAAAGTATTAGTATTATTAACCCGTGTCAAACCTGTCATTGCATCCAAAAGGTCTGAAATAAATTTCTCAGCCATTTCGTAGTAGTCTACTGTAATACTTAGACTTATTCAACTACGAACAATAATAATGTAGAGAGTAGCTACACGAGGAGTAAAGCAGCGTATTTTCTCGGAATCCAGCGAGACACACTCTGCTATGTTAGTCTTTTAAGGTGTTAAACGCACTTTCTTCACTGAGGAAGATTCTCGCGCGCTTCCGTGATCAGACATGATAAGGGAGACATAGACTGATGATCTCGACTATCAAAGCAGCAAAAAAGCGAAAACACAAGGAGAAGGAAAATCGTTTTCGAGGTCTGTTAGCATGCTATGATGCTTTACTATATTTTATCTATGTTACAGTGGCAAATTTAGCAGGTGCGTTATAGCACTCAAAACGAAACTTTGGAAATGGACTTTGTTCCATGGGTGGACCAGGGTATTCTCGAAGCAATTCGTAAAAGCTTTGGGTGTCATTTTTGAACCACGTTGATATTGATTCTTGTTGCGCGCATGATGGGTAATCCGTCTCACCGCGATTGGCAATGACTCCACTGGCTTTTATAGTAGGCGCGGAAGCGTTTGATGTGCTTTGGTCCATATCAAACGTATTGTTTCCCTCTAATAATTGCGAAGCAGGCAAAGGGATATCCAAGAATTGGTGCACGCGTTGCATAGCACTCTGCGGACTGTTTTTAATCTCGTCGTACGACAAAATAAGTATATTCTGACGGTCAAAGAGCCGAAACCATTCTTTGAACCATCTATGATAAAAGCTCTTGAGAGTTTCGTTTTTTTGTTGGCTCTTCATTATAGGATAGTAATCCTTAATGAACTTTGGCTGGTAGTTCTTAGGAAAGGCGGCACGGTATCGATTCGAGTTACTCCAATGATTGAACCAACTCATTTCACGGGCAACTGGCTCACGAACTGTAAAGATGATTTTCAGGTTCTGCAAGCCCTTTGGATCGTGCAGTTTGTAAAAATTGAAGATTCGTTTCGGATGCAACTGATAATTGGGTGTTGAATCAATCAAGTATTTATGATTCGAGGTAAAGTTGCAGTGGCTGTAAAGGCTGCGATAAAAGTTCACTCCTTTTTTAAAATGCTCTGTAATGTCAAAGTAATGCACTTCCTTGGATGAAGTGTACCTGGACGAATCGTTCAAGTCTCGCTTTTCTTGTGCCGAACACACCAGGTCATGCTCTCTCATGTAAGAATCGACTGCTGTGGTTCCTGCTTTTTGTACACCAGCGAGAAGCAAGTTGGGGAGTATTGGTTCAGTTGGCGCATCCATGAATGCCGATGGAGGATGAGTAATATTCAATTGCTGAGTATGATTCGAGTACCAAGGACCTGCAAACAGTAGATCCTGATGCGCAGCAAACAGCAGCATGAATCCTGCTACCCCGAATCCCCCTTTCAGTAGCAGACTTGTTCGGGAGATTTTCGATTCCCTTGGTGAAGGAGGTCTAGAGGCCATGGTAAAGAGTGGAGATTAAAGATGATGATTAAAGATGACGACCTTTGCTGACTACGTAGTGTCCACCGGGAATGGGCTAGATAGGCAATCGCACAGAGCAATGTGACAGAATACTACGGAGTAACTAGGATACAATAGTATGGTACTCTCCTGTACAAAGCAACGGCTGGCTGGTGCATTATTAACTCAAGAAATCAGTTGCTGTCGATCCAGTACCATAGTAGAGTACTAGCTAGTACTACTAGCTAGTAGCACTAATTCTGCTAGCTTTCACAATGATTCTTTTTGGCGCTTTTTTTGAACGGAATTCACGGAAGTCCAATGGCCAGTTTTTACCCAAATAAATAGTACTGATATTTTTTATTTTTTTTAAATGCTGACCGATTTTGACCAGCGGACAATCTTTGACTCAAAGACATTGAAACATGTTTAAAATTTCGGAACAAATGAAGTACGTCCGGGTATGAAACTTTTTCGAGAATGCAATGCTGTTCAACGTACCCTGGTACCGTAAGCTGGAAATCTTCAGCTTTTTTCCCATGAGGCGAGAGGTGCACATCAATTTTATCCTTCCCAAAATGCCTAAGGGACGGTAGTATTTCTTGGAACTACTTGAAATCTTTCTGGCGTCGACCTCTGCCTGTTTAAACCAAGTTGAAGGTGTGGATCTAGCATACCACCGGTGAGCATCCAGAATCCACAATCACGGGAGCCCCGGACAACCCTGGCTAACGCTATCATCACTCAAGGGTGGCCTAAGAGCATTTTCCAAGCAATCAGCTGGCGGTTTACTCAACACTCTGGCTGACTCTCATCATTTGCCGCGTTATTTTTGTGCAAGTCTCCCTAATACAGGACTCCATGGCAGGCGAGCTTCATGAAGTGAAAAAAACGATAATAAAACCTCAAGAGCAAAATTTCAAGAAGTGCGACTCGTGAGTCACGACTTCACAGTCATCAATATGACTTTCATCATTATTATTATTTTCAATTCACTTGCATCAACAGCAAAATCTATTTGCTATTTGCTGTAACAACAAAATCTATTAGCTGTAACACTAAAACCCTCGTGTGCTAGCCAGAGCAAATGCACACCAAACCTAAAGCTAAAGCTACCCACATCGCCACCAAGACCGATACTCGCGAAGCAACACAAAGAGTGTTGCTTATTCTGCTTGTGTTTGCATTAGTAATAGTGACACGAGATGCACATCTTCGTTTCCAGAATCTCTGGAAAAAGGGTTTCGAAATCATCAGCGCTGTCGACAAGATTGAAGAAAGCAAGGCAGAGAAACGAGTTTCCAATAATTATACTCGCTCTATCAGAGAAGGGGACACAACGGTAGAACAGTTACCCTTGCTCACAGCACCTCCCTTGCAACTGCCGCTGACTACAGTAGCAAGCACTGAAGCACCCCTCCGCGTGACCAATCTAGTTCAAAATGGACCAGATTTGGGCAAGAAGGAATTGGATCAATTAATTCAAAACATGAGTGTCTATGAATATCGGGCTTGCTGCGGTCTCGGGCATCGTTTGGTGAGACAAGCGGCGGCCTACCATGCAGCCCATAAGCTGGGACATCGACTGAATGTGAATTGGGGCTTTTGTGACCCTTCTAACAAATCCCAGGATATCTTTGACGAACTGTTTCGACCCGAAAATATAACAGAATTACAAACGTATGTCACTTCCTATGAACGTGGAGAATTCCACTTTGCTGCCAATGAAGTTCCAGGATACATCAAAACAAAACAGTGCAACCCAGAAAATCTGGAATCCGATTACAACATGTATACCGAACTTAGATCACGCTATCGCAAGCGTGATCTAGTCAATGCCTTTGTACAAGCAAATTTTGCAGGAAAGTTGGTCTTAGGGATTCATATTCGTGCCGGAAATGGAGAAACAGGTGATTTTACCAAGAAGAACCGAGGAATCTCCTCACCCGAGGCATACACCCGCAATGTCTCCAACCATATTTTGACGTTTTTGAATCAGGCCAAGAAGCATGATGGCCAACAACCGTTGTCTCCACCAGTCCTCTATATAGCCACGGATACAGCGCGATATATTGATTTGTTCCGAAAGGAATTAGAAGGCAAAATCCCGGTCGTCCATTGGGAACAAGAAAAGGAAGCAGAGGGGAGTGGAGTTTTTTTGGGGCAAGAACAAAAGAAGGTAGACAAAGACAAATGCTTGCAAAAGTGGAACGACATGTTGATTGATGCCATGCTGTTGGCTTCGGCGGATGTGTTGATTGCCGGGCAATTCTCTTCTTTTTCTCAGGCCATTCCCTTTGCTCTGGTGATGGGGAGACCACGTAACGAACGCAAAGTGCCGCAGGCCTTTTGCGAGCTGAGTTTTGAAGCAATAGAATTTGACTGTCACGAAGATAAAGTGGAATGGTGCAAGAACACGAAGCACAAAGTCTCGTTGAGGACTCTCAATCCCACGAATGGATGGGAAAGTTTTCTGAAGCATTATGGAATGGAGCAATAATATTCCAATGCCAATGGAAGTACAGTGCCACCACTACTGGCCGGTGTAAACTTCGGACTCACTACATCCCGCTCGTTCTAGGGAGTCTCTGTTAAGCACACTTCAGCTGTGAAGTTTGGACGAAGGCTCTTCGCCTACATTCTGTAGACGACCGCTCTTGGCACCTCAACCGCCTTCTCTCCAAGGAAACTTCCCATCATCTACAAGTTTCATCATGGATATCATGTGCATCTTGGATGGAGCAGGCTGTTTGAGACCATACCTTTCTTCCGTCGCCATTCGTTTCGCCCGAATGATTTGTAACTGGAGTAATTGCTGCTGCAAGGGACGATAGCGCTTCACTTCCTGATCCCATTTTCGTGCTCGTCGACATTCCTGGTAATCTAGCAACCTGCCTTTGATATTGCTGTAGTAGCAAAGGATTGGAACTAGTCGGAGGAAAAATGTCATGACGAGTCTCACAGGATTGTACAGATGTTGCCGAGTGTTGTTGTTATTGTTGCTGTTGTCTTTCCATGGAAATGCTTGGGAGGGAACCAAAGAATGCGTTGTGTTAGATGGGTCCTGGTCGTTGTCGTTGCTGTGCTCATTTGGAACTAGAATTTGAACCCTTAGTCGCTTTCCCTTCGTGACTTCAATGTTGTTATCCATTCCTATTCTACACAGTTCTTGTCTTTGTTTACGTGCTCGCCAACCTCGAAGACTTCGAAGTGTCCCGAGTTGCTGTTGTAGTTCCCTCTGCTTTTCTCGTTCGGCATTCCACCGCCGTGTTCGTCTGGCTTCCTGATCCATGGTAAGAACGGATATTGCGCAATTCTGAAGGGACGGAATCCATTGGTAGCTCATGTTCTTGTGGCTCTGTTCCTTTTCGTCATCTTCCCATGGAAAATGTCGGGCTGGCTTGCTCATGGATAGCTTCATGCTTTCAAGGAATTTTGGGACGTGGAGAGAGGAAGGATCCTACGTCTTGCTTTAGCTTCAGGGTATATGGCAGAGACATCCATGAACGTTGATGTGATGTTGTTCTACGTTTTACGTTTGATGAGCTGAAACGCAGAAACTTTCAATTTTTTTATTTCGGCGATACCCCTAACGCTATTGTTGAGTGACCACTACTAGATTTTTAGCAGCAAACCCGAAGAAGGAGAATTCTAAAATAATTTGGCATCAGTAGTATCTTTACGTAAGAGGACACAAGAATTTTCCAGTTGATTAGTCTAGCTAGTAGTAGTAGTAGTGTCTCTACTAGCTAGTCTCTAGCTACTAGTAGTAGTTTAGTCTACTACCAGTACTATTAGTTATCTTATCGATTGTCGAAGTTGACGAAAGCTTCGGCACAATCAAACATATCTGAAATTCAGTTAACCCTATTCTCCCTCTACCAACCAGCCGTTCCTAACACAAACACACAAGACACGCAGTAGTATGGAGCACGAAGATGATCATCCCTCTGCCGGCGGAGCCAGTACGGTATCGGACTCCGGCCACGATTCGGACGGATCCGACCACCCCGAAGACTACAACTTGGATCCTGAAAAGAGAAGGGAAGCCCGAAAACTTCGTCGCGTTATGGCCAATCGTCGTTCGGCACGTGAAAGTCGTGAACGGCGCAAGAAATTGTTAACGGATTTACAAGATTCCGTCGAGGGATTATCGAGTGAGAATGCCGCCTTGACCAAAGAAAATTTGGCTTTGCGCAAGGAACTGGCCGAACTGCTGCAACAGTCGGGTTTGGCCGGAGCCGCGACGGCGGCCGGCGCGAATTTGGATGCTTTGACAATGCAGTTGCAGTCGCATCCTGAGAATGCAGGAAGTGGAACCAAGAACAATTCTATGCCTGGTGGTGCTGGTGCTACTATGAATGCGGCAGCAGCTCAACCAGAAGCAGATGGTGCGGGCAGCAGTGGCGTGGGAAACAACGATAACGACAGCAGTGTTAGCGACAGTGATGCGAATGCGGTTTAAAAACCTGATCTGATGATTGATGGGCAATAATGGAAAGTGGATCGACCGAAACATGATCATCCAACAACCTATGGAGAAAATCATTCCAGTTGGGAAATGGATTAATCGTTACAAATAGACGCGTAGGAGAACATAACGTTTGTCCTTTCTCGTGGATATTGTCGGTCGTGGAAGCCCTTTTTCAAACACGTCGTACTTGTACTTTACAATCAAACAGTTATATAATATTATACATTACATATTTGGGAAAACGATTTTAAAGCAATCAGTAGCCTACATTCTAGCTGGTGGTTTTAGCTGGAGACGGCAATGGCTATTACTTACGTAGCAAAAAGCAAAGCAAGAATCATTCGAAAAAAACCAGTGATAGATCATACTTGTACTTTTATTCAACTTGCACAACAGTAATACTGTAAACATGCTACGGTCCATGAAGCTAGTCTGTGGGGGGACAGCATCTCTTGGGAAGAGAGAAAGTTGTCATGCTTGTACAAAGGAATGCAGCTACAACAAAAAGCTTTGTTGCCAGCACCGCGCCCTATGTTTTTTTGCCCACACCTGCACTGGTGAGCCGTCTATTTTTGTCTGTATTGTCGCAGTATGTTCATATTGAGAAGTTTAGCAGTATTCCATGTAGCGATTGCTCTAGGCAAAGAATCGTACTAGACTACCACTTGAATGCGAGCACGAGCAAGGCCTTCTTGTGATCAGAAGATGATTTTAGTCTACTAGTACTAGTAGCTAGTCACCATCGATAGACTTCTTGTAGAGTATTCTGCGAGGTTTTTTAAACGAAGAAATCTTCGAGTTTTGTTTTACCCCAAACCCTACTTTCTCACACAAAAAATGACAAAAAATCTGCAGATATTAGTCTACTAGCTTTGTAGCTAGCTAGTAGTCTATTATCGCCTCTCTTCAAAAATCTCTGTAATACTTATTAATAAGAGTGCTATTTTTTGTGTATGTTATAATGTCATAAACTTGAGCGTTTGCCATGATGACAGTTCCAACGAAAGAAGATGGTCTTGAATGTTCCGAGAGCAGAGACAAACTGGTTCGCAGTGCCTGTGATGCCGCCATGCAGAATGATGCTGCGGCTCTATGTCGAATTTTGCGTTGTACTAGTAGTCGCAGTCGCAGTCTTCCCTGCTATACTACTGTCACTGCGTGGCATGCACCGCTGTTGAACAGTACCAAGGAAGCCCAAATACTCCACCAAGTACTCTTTATCAATTTCAACACGAACCTGTCGACACCATCTGGAGGTCGCATTCTTCGGGCACTCTTGATGGTACCGTCGTACTATGAAACACCTTGGACGACAGTAGTGACGTTTTTAGAACGCCTACAAACCACTACCAGCAGCAGCAGTAGGATCCCCAGAGCATCGTTACGATCATCAATCACTGAATTACAAAGCTTCTTACAGCAAACTGTGTCCGTGTGGTGGGAACAAGAGCGGTGGCGTCACTTGGGTACAAGTAAAACCAGCAACAACAGCAACAGTACAGCACCATCATCCACGACGGATAAATCACCAAGAGATTGGATCCTGCTAATGACTCAAACCATCATGAAATCATTGAGTATGGAGCAAGAGAAATTGGAATTCGACGAATCATTAGATGATACACAGTCACGCCAACCAGGATCCACAATTACTGCTGCAAATGAACAAGAAGACTTGTGGAGAATGCCACTGGAATTGGTGGGAACTCTGGTGGGCACACTACAAGATTTGGAACAGAAGCTGTTCCACGAGCTTTTGGATTGTATATTTATTTCGCCTTCGATTCGATCGGATCGTCTTTTACCGTGGTTGACTTTGGCTACGGACCTTCATGCTGTCTTGCGGCCCGGTGATTGGACTAATCTCTTGCAAACGTTGTCTCAGCAACAAGTAAGCAATAAAGAAGAGAACAGCAGCAGCAGCAGCAGCAGCAATGGTGCTGCAGCATTTCGACAACGATTTGCAGCATTTTCAAGTCCACAGGATTATCCTGGTCTCATGACTGCCATCGTATCCCTGTCTTCGACTCTTCTTTTGAAGTTGCGAGACTCCGGCAACAGCCAACGAACACAATCTACGAGTACAACTCGTGATCTCTTTCGGGCGTGGAAACGAATTGTCCTTAACCTTTTATATGCTGCATCAGCCGATCCAGACACCTTTTGTACTGTCATAACCGTTTTTCAAGAGCGACTGTCGGGACTTCCCAGTGAATCGCTCCAGGAGTGGATTTGTGGAAATGAGAATGACACACAAGCAGTGGAGTTGGGAGACACCAGCACAACCGGTGGACCGCCCAAATGGATTGAAGCCAACATGACACTCGCCGTAATGAAATCTGCTAGGACAGTGGGGTCGTCTATGGTGGATCGTATCTTGTTGCGGGCGTTACCGAATAGCAAGGGAATTTTCAATGTTGCTTTCGATGGTTGGAAGGCACTGATGGTTTTGGCAACAAACAATGGTACCACCACCCACACAGCTTTCAGAAAGAAAGTTAGGAAGACACCACAACAAAAGTCGTGGGTGCCTCTTGTCGAGAAAACGTTGAAAGGCCTATTCTATACTGGAGGCGGACGCTTCAAAGATACAGAAAATGTCAATAATGATATTTCCTTGTGTAACCAAGTCGGAGAATTGGTATATCACAGCCTCTTTTTGAAACTGGATGAACAAGCGGCTTCTTCCAAAACAACGGTATTCTATGTGGTAGATCGTGCACAGGACTGGGTCGATGTCGCAACTGCACGGCTCAAATCACAGGATGGGGCTCTTTTCCCTCGAGAAGTCCTGATGATTGCCGTTATAGTCATAACGATTTTTATTGAGGTTCCCTTGTCACGATCATTTATTGTAAGGGGTATAGCTCAGAGTCTGCAAGGAGAGATCGATGTGTTCTGCTGCAAGCGAGATATTGCCTTGCTAAACAGCTGGCTTGTTGCGGTCCTTGTCCGTTCTCAATGCGAACTGGCGCTTCTGAACCCCATCATTGATGTTTTGGCGGCAGGAAAATTGGAAAAACCCGTCTTTCTTGCACTGGCGCAGGCAATTGTGCCTGCTTCCTCTTCTGCACAACAAGCGATACTGTGCCTTTCTAGGAAGCGTCTTGGAGCATTCTTTGGCGGTACTCTATGGAGCGGTGAGATGTTTGACAAAAATACTGATAGGACTCAGTGCAGCCTGTGTTGCTTGTGCATGCTTATCCAGCAGCCTAATTGGAGCGACAACAGTGCCGAAGAGGCTTGGAAGGTTCTTTCTGAGGTGCTCGTTTTGAATCGACCAGTTTTGCCAGTGGCAGCGCGCACGTGGCTGTTTCACGAGATACAGGAATTGTTGGACTCAAAGAAATTAAGTTCGATGGCCGTGACAAGATTGCGCAGGGCTTGTCTTTTGCGATTGCTGCAATTTGTAGATAATGATAGCAATGATGGCAAAAGCAACCTGGATGCTAGATCAATCTTCATGATCTGGAGGACGCAGGACGCTCAATCGGTGCAATGTACAAACGTCGAAGACATTCCAGGTCTCTACAGGCTGGTATTCTCCCTGTTCTTTCATCAAACGGTTTGTCTCGATGTTGCTGAAAGTGACGATGAGATACTTCAAGATGGATATTCCTACTTATTACGCTCTTGCTCAGCTAATGCTGCGGCTGCAACAGATGATACCTTTGCCATCAAAAGGGAACCCGAGCAAAGCCTTCATTCTTCACTCACAGTATTACTGGCTCGGTCGGCGATTGGTTTTATTTCAAACTTGCTGGGATCTACGGATAATGATAGCCGACTTGGAACGTTTAGCTTTGATCCCAGCTTTCAGAAAGCAGAATTAATTTCCCGTGAAGAATCGAGTGTTGGTCAGCGCAGTCTTCGACCATCATGGCTTGACCAGATGGCACAATCTCGTCATCAAACCAACGACTCAACGGATCCGCCATTGGCTGCAGTTCAACTGCTAGCTGTTTCACTCTGCTCTACAATCGCAGGATTCCTCAAAGATCATCGATGGTCCAGATATTTGGCGAAGAGACCGTCCTTGCCTCGCGAAAGTCAACACCGGCAACTTCTTGCGAGTTTATCATTTTTCGCCAAGGCACGGAAATGTTTATCCCAAGATGATGAAACTTTTGAAAAGGCTGTCGCAGAAAAATTTCTATCCAATGCGACTTCTGCCGCCACGCAAAAAGAGGTGGTGGATATGGGCGCATTCTTTTTTGCTTCTGCTAGTTTTGTCCACCAGGCCATTTCGGCAAAACTCAATCTCAGCGAGATGAGTCTTGCATTCTCAGTAATTGTGGAGTCTTTAACAAGTCTCAGGGATGCCATGTGCGACTTTGGTCATACACTTTCTGAATTTGAGATGGACTTGTTACCTTTACTTCGTGGTTTGTGGGTTTTCTACGAACAAGTGTGCGATGAAGAAGCATCTGTTCGTCTCATCGCCTACCTCGAAGGCTCAATCGAAGCGAAAGAGCAGTCAGGGGAACTATTGAATACGATTCGATCCGCGGACGAGGTTGACGCCGAAGTAAGACATGTTCGGTACAAGGTACTTAGCACACTACATGAATGCCTGGAATTTTCTTTGAAGCTCAGAGCGGGTCAAAAAATGTTCACAGTTTTGCCATTCCTACAGCAGATTGATGTTTTTTGGAGTGATTGTCACAAACATCCCATTGAATTCCTGTTGGTTGTCGTCGCAAAGCTCGTTGACGACCTGCAGAGCGGACTGGAAGGAGAAAGCGGGGGCATTTCGACCGCAATGTACATGGCTTATATTGACACTTTAAACGATGCCTCGAATTTGATTGTGCAACAGATTGAAAATTACAGCCAAGTCTCCACATTGCGATCAATTCATTTTCAATGCCGTGAAGTTTTACTAAAGCTGCAATCTGTATTCTGCTCATTTCCTCCAGAAAAGAAGGCTCCTTTTGGGAAAGCGTTCTTGCTCATTAGTCGGGCCATACCGCACATGGCAAAATGTGCGGCAAGGGGAATCCTTTTGTCTGAAGAGGAACATGAAGCATTCCTTGTCTTAGATGAGTTGAACTCGGAATTTCAAGGAATGAGCTTTGGTGTGTCAGCCTTCGAAAATTGCACATCAACGTGGAAGAGATGGAACAAACATGATCCTACCTTTCTTTCGTCTTGGACAAAGGCCAAAGTTCCGGAAATAGAGCACGACGATCACAGTTCGCTACTCGACGAGGAGAGCGCTGCAAAACAATCCACACATTCGCCAGCCTACGTCGAAAGCCAGTTGATCCCCTCGGTAGTCTCCTTTCCAAGTCAGCTTACAAATAAAGGTCAGGATGGATACATTGTTGCTTCTACCAATAGAAACGGAGTGGAACTTCCGATTCAGTCGAAAGACGTTTGGACTTGGACAGCATCTTGCTCCCTACTTTCTATGGAGACCGCCTGGCTCGACGCCACTGCAGTTATGATTCACCGCCAATTTTCGTCGACTTTTTGTGCCTGCCAGTTTCCTCTGCATGCAAGTGCGTTGGCCCATATTCGACACAGGTTTCGCGAACTGTCGGGTATATGCGAAGCCCTGCGGCCTGCTTTTGTTACCCCGGTTGATGAAAGAACCGGGGCAGATAGAAGTGGAAAAGAAGTTGATACCAAAGCTGCAGGAGAAAGACTGCTTGCGGAAACATTTTCAGATGAGGTCCAGCAAAGATTATGTTCCTTGATGTATCGCATCGTTGCTGCTACAGATGTATCTATCAAGGTTGCACATACCGTCATCCAGCGCATGACTGCATCGCCATCCACGCTCAGCTTGGCCGAAGCACTCAGCTGTTTGTTGGTCTTTTGTGCTACCAAGGAATACAATCCTTTTGACTTGTTTCTTGGCTTCCGGAAATGGTACGACGCTGAAAAACGAAACCATCAAAAGCTGCCTGTCGATACGGTGGGGAGACGTGTCCTCAGATACTTTTCGAGGGTGCTTATTTGTATGGAGAAGCTGGAGTCCAGTTTTTCCAAGCTAGTCGACAAACTTGCTAGCAACCTTGTTTGCAAAGACAGTGTTCGTGCGCTAGACGAAGTATTTGTTGCCATGAGAACGTCGGATTTTGACGTGGACGTAGGGGGCTCGTTCTACGCCATGATTAAGGCGAGATCAGAAAAGTTGAAGCAAGCGCAATGCAATCTTCAAAAAGACGGGACCGTGACGAGCCGACTGATATCATCGCAAACTAGGAAGCGCAAGCGCAACAAAGAGCTGCGTCGACAACCGGTTCGAAGCCGAAATACAACTGTCGACCAATGGTTGAGAAGCGACCAGATTATGGAGGATGAGGTCGATGATGACGCCTATCTAGATCTAGAAGACTTCGTTGCCGAAGGATAAATAACACTCTTGTTAAAACAGAATTGCTAAGGACTAAAACAATATGCTCGACTACGGCGATTTGATATCCATCGCCGGCTAGTCGCGTCAGTTGCTCATCGAGATGCCTGCACCAGCACCAGATTGCACTGCTGCTTTCCATTATATTTGCCCACGCACTTGTTTGCATGTTCGCCCACACATTTTCCTGCACCAATTCGCGTGCCCATGCAGTTCCAAATCCATTCCCAACTCAAACTTACCATTTCAAACTGTGCTGCTTGTATTGCTTCTACTTGTGATGAAGATCCGTGGGAGACATCATGGTAATTTTGGGTTGTATTCTTTGATAAAATCATTGCATTTGTTGGGGTTGTGATGTGCCAGACAGATGATGCCATTCAAGCATCAAGTTGCTTGGATTCAAGCTGCTGTCACAGATTTGAATTTGGAATAGAACCTCTGGTGGCCGCAGCTTGACGCATGTACAATTTCGAAACTTATGTGTCAAACAATGACCACTCTGGATGTTCAGACTCCTACAGAAACATCCCGGTGCAATGCGAAGACTTTTGTCGTTAGTGTACAGTAGCAGCGCTTTTCAAAGACCGTTTCTTGGCCTTCCACGATGTTCACGTTATTGGCAATTTTCAATCGTGGCCGAACGTGCAGCCGCTTTCGACTTCGTTGCTTACTCTCAATCGGACATTTTATTTACAACTTGCACTCAATAAACAAAACGGTACTTCCAAGGCCATGATAACTTGTAGCATTTCCCAAACCGATCCGGAAAGCTCATGGCGCCTCGTTCAAAAGAGAGGAAAGAAGCACTATGAAGTGAAAACTTTAACGCCAAATGAGAGTGTTTGTGGGACTCAAAGCCTTCGTCCTCAATTGAATCGATCGACGATGACCAAAGAGCGACTATCTTACCCTTCTGAGGATTCGTGCAATCCCCGAGAGATCCCGACAACCGTCGAGCTGGAAACGCACGATGATTCAAAGAGCGTCGACCTAAGTACGTCTACAGTCGAAGCAATCGAATCGAGTAGCAACATGCAACGAAAGAAGGAGAACTCAAACCCTCCACCTGCCAATGCTAGTAACCGCCCAGGTCGTAACGCGCCGGTCTTTGGCAGAATCATGCCCCTGTTTGGTAGAGTTGCGCCACTTCCAGTATTCCGAACAAACGCACCTTTGGTCAAGATGACAGCACCTCCAATATCCTGTGGCAACTTTGTCGCACTCGACTGTGAAATGGTGGGCGTTGGACCGTATGGCAAGCGCTCAGCCCTTGCTCGAGTTTCTCTCGTTGGATCCGACGGCAGTGTCCTATTGGATAAGTTTGTGCGTGTTGGGGAGAGAGTGACAGACTTTCGCACTCACGTTTCTGGGATTTGTCCGGGGGATGTTAGTGGTCCTAATGCAATCGACTTTGAAGTAGTTCGCCACGTGGTTGCCACATTGATTTGCAACCGTGTTCTCGTTGGACACGGACTGCAAAATGATTTGAGTGTGTTGCAATTGACCCATCCCTTTGCTTACACCCGCGACACGAGTCTCTACGAGCCGTTTATGCGATTTGACTGTTACACGGGAACTTTCAAGTCTCGAAAGCTCAGCGCTCTTGCCTACCAGTACCTTGGATACATCATTCAAAATGCTGCAAGCCATGATAGCTGCGAAGATGCGCTGGCAGCCTTGAATCTGTATTACAGTGTGCAGGACGAGTGGGAAGGGTGGTGGAAATCAAAAGGGGTGTTCCTACGTTAGGGTGAGAGCACAGCACCAGCTGTACCACCAATCATTAGTATTCCTGATGAGCTCAAGCTTGTAATGCAATTAGAATTAGTCCTCACGTAACTAGACTTAATTTCGCATTTTCAGTTATTGCCACATTGCTACTACACTGCTCTGCCAACTAATTCTTTGCTAATAGCTCCGAATACCCTTTTGAAGCAACCACAGTTATTGTGATTTCATGTCTTCACCAGAAGAAACAGATGTGTTGCTAGAAGTCCTCTTGTCTTCCTCGCTTTCGCTTTCACTCTTTCCGCCTGCCTCTAGTGCCTTAGTATTTGTAGTTCCGGGTGTGCCAGTGGCTGCCTGCATGGCTGTGACTGCCTGCGTCAACAAGGCATTCACGTCACCGGGACGTTCATTGAAAAAGATGGTATTTGATTTTCCTCCGATTTCTCCGTACATTTTACTGTATTCGTTTGCCAGGGCAAGTCGTGCCGCTTCTCCTCCACCGGGTTTGTTGAGTTCTGCCGATATGAGCTTCAAGGCATGTGCTTGCGCTTCCGCAGCCAATCGGACAGCTTCGGCATGACCTTGCGCTTCCTTCAGAATTTTGGTCTTTTCTCCGTCCGCTTCGTTCCGGATTCGAATCAGATTACCTTCGGAAATAAGTTCCGCTCGGCGCTTATCTCCCTCCGCTCGAAGCACCTGTTCACGACGATCGCGTTCTGCAGCGGCTTGCTTGTCCATGGCAATTCGAATCTGGTTGTCGGGAGTGATTTCAGTAATTTCGTACCGTCTAATTTCCAATCCCCAAGGAATGGCAGCCTCCTGGAGACTGCCCTTGATGAGACTGTTCAGGCGGGCACGACCGTGCAAAATCTCATCCAATTCCATCTCGCCAATAGCTGATCGCATTGCAGACTGAGAGTGCTGTAAAATCGTGTGCAAATATTGTCGTTGGAAATGAGTTCAGTGTAAATCAAGTGAAATAAAAAAGGAATGGATGTCACGTCGCGTTGCAATAATATATATGAAGATGCATAATGCATGTGCGAGCATTTCATTTAGAACAAGTGAATAAAAACAAGAAAAGTAAGTCACCGGCAATTGAACTAAAGATGGATGGATGGTACCTCAATACTCTGCTTGTATATATTACGCACCTGCACGACACTGTACAGAGGATTAAAGGCTCCGTAGGCTGCTTTTTCGGCATCGTTGAACCTAACAAAAAGGTTTCCCGATACTTCTACTGACACATTATCGCGTGTAATGGCCGACTGGGGTGGTATGTCCATGGCACGTTCTCGAATGTCAATAATGTAGGCAATCCTGTCCACAAAGGGAATGGCCAAAAACCAACCACTGTCTTCAATGCTGGACAGCTTCCCAAATCGTTCGACGACGTATCTGAAACATTATTATTATGAGCACGTAGCAGGGAGAGGTAGGAAAAAAAAACGGGTGAGATTCTTCCCATTCGCGAAACTATCCATTCTTTCTTTGACTCTTTGTTCGAGACAACCATCTTTCCACGTGACTGGCACACACACACACACAAACACAACAAACTACGGTACGTACCTGAATCCTTGAGGCACAATATTAAACACCGTATTGGGCTTAGTGATAGGCCACTGCCATGTGCTGGCTCCCCCACCGCCACCACCACCACGACGCCCCATCAAACCATCCAAAATGTAGGAACTCATTTGGCGCTGTTGTTGTTGTCGTTGTTGGCTTTGGATATTGACATTCTTAAAAAGCTGGGATGTAGTGGCAGCTGAAGTGAAACGATTTACTCCTCCTAGAAGAGGGTTTCCTCCTGTCCTTCGTTGTAGCAAAAGTCTTCCTGCACGATTCATCACGTCTTGTACTGTTTATGTTCTCTTCCTTGTTATGCCTTGGTATGTGGATTGATGACGGGTGGGATCATTGAAATATTCCTCGAATTATTAATATTTAGTGGTTGTTGTTTGAGTTCGAGTCAACGAAGCGGAAAGAACAGACAGATAGAAGATGATCAACAACTGTGTGAGCAGGCAGTTGTATGAATGAGTCAATCATGAATCACTCCATAAACAAGGTTAGGGCTAAAGCATAGAAGGGAAAACTACTACCGTACCTCTACAACGAACAGATCACCACCATGCTGGGGTACTACCTATCATCTACCTAGTCTACTATTCTACGCTAGCGTAGCTAGTTCAACTACTACTCGGAGTACTAGAGTAGAAAAACTACTTATCTACTGCTAAGTAGAGCTCTTTAAGTGTGAACTGTTCCGATTTTGCTTGGGATCGTCGCTTGCTGCCTTCGCAAGGCATACTGTACGGTAAACCCATCTTTTTCCGGACAACAGAGTATTGTTGCATCGAGTAGCACTCAAATACCAACAATAAAAAAGTGAAAAAATAAAGCATCTGGAGATATCCTTTGAGATGGGGTCTTTCGGTCGTTCATAAAATTATTACATTTATTTGTATCTACATAGGGGGTGCTGCAGTCGTCTTCGCTAGCAGTGCGGCACTCAAGCTTGTCGATGTACTAGTGTCAACTAGAGAGTACAGTAGTGACTAGCTACAGTATGGTAGAAAGGTAGCCATACATCTAAGCATTTGACTACCAAAACGACTTCTTCTTGGTGCTGCCATCACCATTGCAATAGACTTCCACCTCTACCAAGGAAAATTGTCCTCTGACCGGCCATCCTTTATCGAAATCGTAAGCGCCACTAAAGCCGCATTTTCCCGTTCGCAAGGAGCCAGCATTTTTTGTCGAATCTTCCATGTCAGGACCGGTAAATCCGCCCATGACAGCTGCTTTTGGTTCTCCCAGCACAAAGTCTGCCGACCCAAAACACGGACCACCAGTGGCATAGTCGTAAACAGCGGCATTGCTCGACGATCCAATCGGGCATTTTACAGCACTATTGTTGTTGTTGATGTTGTTGTTGCCCTTGGCGTACCACAAAAAGGCAGCGTTGCTAAGGTAGTAATCGTCCGTGGAGCGCCAGCCATTGGGATTAAATCCACCCAGTGTGATCCCAGTTCTAGTCCGCGCCACTACCAATCCACTACCACGATTGTCCACGCAATTGTGAAAATCAATGGCCGACCAACCATCCCTAGAGGCCTTGTACACGCACTTCATATTGTCAACGTTGGAAGCCAGATAGGTATCTTTGAGTAAAGTTTGTAGTAACTTTTTCTTTCCATTCAACATTGGTTGAGGAGGAGCTACATTTCCAATGGACGCCAAGGTGTCTATGACAGAGTACTGCTGAGTTGTCGTCTTCCTTGCTGTTGTGCCTGCTGCCGAACTGTATTTCGGAACCGGAAGATTTTGAAAAGCGATGGAAACATTGACCAACACGGCCACAAGCAGAATGTGGAGGATGCCTGAGCGGTGCGATGATGTGAATGGAAGCATCGCCTTCTTCTGGTAAACGGAAAACTCTTTTTGTAGTGGTAGAGATGGCAATAAGTATACTTGCCGTTGTTGTTGTACGCAGAAGAATTTGTTGTTGTTGTTGTTCGAATAAAGCAAGTAAGTACAGTACTCTTCTAGTACTGGTAGTTATTACAGCTTGTTTCGAGGAACAACTTCAACAGCCAGACACGCCCACCACTTCATTATGAGTACTCTACCTTCTGATCAAGGCCGAGTCCTGCCACGAATCAATGGCAGAAAACTATCATCATAGTAGATCTACACTCTAGACTAGTAGCAGTAGGTTTTTGTGATCTGGTACAGCACAAATAAGCTAATGAAAAAAAGTGCGTACAAGTACGACGAAAAGAGTTGCTGCCAAAGAACCTGAAGTCGGCAAGAGGAGATGCAGCATCTGACCTAGCAGATGGCAACACAAGTTTTGACTCCTCTGTGTTCTGTAAACTGTGCATTCGGTTGTCGTGTCTTCATACCGCGAATGTGTCTACCAGGTAACCAATTGGACAGCCCCCTTTCACGAAAATCGTTCAATTGTCCTATTTCAGCGAACGCTGATACTATAAGATACTATAATATCCTAGTTGTGTCTAAAACCATGGTAAAGAAAGCTTCATATCCACCATGATAACTATAGCACTACCAGGGTACCATTGGTATCCTGCGGGTGCCCTAGTTGTGAACAGTAATGGCCGTATATACGTTATTCATTTTTTAAAATCGTACTACCCCAGAAGGCAGCAAAGGCTACGGCCGGTAGGTCGCAACCTGCACATGCCTACTTGACTCGAATGGATCGGACAGGCCCCCACTCCCTTCCTGGCTACTGCAGTCATTCCCGGCATCCATGCTCTCGCTGCGCACCTCATCTTCTTCGCCGTCTTCGTCTCCGATCGTTCGCAGTCTCCCCATGGCAACGATTTCAAGCCCTTCTTCGAGTTTGACAGAATCGCGCCGTCTGCTGGCTTTGCGGTCAATTACGGAGTCCGTCGGCGATGCTTTGATCCAGACCTTGTCATTTCGAGTCTCGGAAGCGCTCCAAGCCTTTTGAATACTTGGCGATTGAATTCCGCTTTCTGTTTCTTTCCGCCTCGGACCAAAAATCGAGCGCCGATCTTTCGTCGATGTCATCGGTTGCGACGCTTCATTGGTAAACGATTGACTGAATTGATTGAGCTTGAGTTCCAGAAATTGAAGCGGCGAAGTAGGGGTGGTGTCTTCCACGGGACCCTGTTCAGGAGTGATGAAGGACATTTCTGTGTCCACGTTGTCGCTGCCACAGTTGGCATTTGTGGCATGCGTTTGAAGTGGGGTGAGAAAAGGCGTCTCTTCATGCTCATCATCCTCATCTACAGTACTGACAGAATTGTTATCCGAATCATCCATGTCCCAGCTTTCAGCGCTCTTCTTCTCTTCCTCAGGGATGCTCTGCTGCATGATGCGTCTTGTTGTATTTTCAACACGATCAGATGACTGAGGAGTAACCGGCGTTATCTGGCCTTGCTCTTCGCTTGCCTGAAGACCGATCTGAGAAAATGAAAGGCTACCCTTGAAATGACCAAGCATGTGCGACGATTCGTCGCAGTCTCTCTCCTCCCCATGTTCGTCTATGCTTATTTCATAGCCGAGGTCGTCAGGTAGCTCGTCATCGTAATCTGTCTTGATATGTCGACTTGACATGTGCGTCTCGATGGTCTCGAGTCTCGCCAATTGCTCCTCAATAACTGAAAGTTGTGCATGGACTTCTTTTGATTCTTTTTCAAGTAAAGCGAGACCTACTTCTGTGTGAGGAATCATAATTCCATGCAAATTCTGACCAGGCAGACGACTAGTCGCCGGTAAATCCTTTTGTTTCTCCTCGGGAGGTACGTAAATCGCAGAGGAGGTGTGGAGTGCACGATCGTAGTGTTTGGGTAAATTGAAACTGGGTATCAAGGTAACATAATCACCAAACGCCAAACACTTCATATCTTTGAGCTTGACGGCCTCTTCTCGACGTATCCTGGCCAGGCGTCTTTGTTTTTGGAAAAACATATCAGATTTCTCCTTGTCGGCATCAGAGGAAGAACGCAAAAATTCATCAACCAAACGCATTTGAGGGCCCATGAAGCCCCATACAACAATTCTTCCGCCATGATAGAGAATAAATCGCCACGGTAGAAGGAGCCCAATAAATCCTGCCGCCAAGCAAATAGTTGTAATCCAAAAGGATGTCAAGGATTCTTCCCAGATTATAATAGACTTGATCTTTCGACATCTTGCGCAGAGTCTTCCAACGATTCCTTGATAACGACCTAGACGATTCAATAATTCCACAGGTATTATTTGTCCGGCAGCAACGTCAGTTGAAATGTTTTCGTTTCCAATATTGAGGAGTTTCTCGTCCATGGCTGCTCTTTCGTTAATTTCGTCATCGTACTTTTGTCGCCAGTCACTCATTACTTGCTCGAACTCCTGCGTTCGCTCCCAATTTTCTGATTGCCGAATTTTCTCTCTCGTGTCACTGGCCTTGCCCAATAAAATCAACTCAATGTAATGCAAAAAGGAATGACAGGTTGTCCAAGGTGACGGCGTTTTGCGACGCCATGCCATAGTAGCGAGTAGAAACCATGCTACAAATAGCAAATAAAATGGCACAATCAGCCAGGGCTTTTCAATCAAAACGGCGCAAGATAGGAAGAGCACAGCCGAGTGGACTGGCAGATGCACGTTGAAAATAGTGACCTGGCCTCTCCAAAAGACAAGAGATGGAATGGCTTGTCCAACATAGAACTTGAGACTTCTCCAGTATTCCAGTAATTCAAAAATATAACTTTTGATAATGGCTACATTGAATTGCTCCTCCACGTCTTCAAACGGTAGAGATTTTATGTGAGTCCATTGTAAATTTCTCCGAAAGGCAACGAACGATTCCCTCACTTACCGAATTCTCCAAAGCATGTATACCGTATGGCTTTGAACGTCTTGCGCTTTTGCGAATTGACATGGAAGGTTGGTCTCGGCTGCAGGGCTGCCATAACAGTGGCCTTTTCGTCCGGATATTCGATGCGCAGACGTATGGTAATTGAGCCATTGGCTCTTCGCTCATCAAGGTCTGAATTTGGATAGAGATTGAAGGTCAAAGTGTACAGCGTGTTGCTTTGAAGGTTGCTAAGATTTACCGCCACTCGTCCAAGGGGCTCGTGAGCTGCAGGACCAAGATCGTAATCCAAAGCACCCAAGTAGAGTGTACTCGCCGGATGCGCAATACCAATTCGAAATGCTCGTTGCGTCCATGGCAACCAGTGAGGACTGAGTTCATCGTCAATTACAGGTGTCTGAACCATGACGTCTTCAAAGACAGCGCATACAAAGCAGTCTGTGAGATTGCCAACTGCCTCGCCAACGTCAACATTCGGAAGATCGTGACAAGACAAGATCTCCAGGTGCAGTGTTCCGATTCGGCCAGACCCTGCTTCGACCCAACATTTGGATGGCTTCATGGTTTCCTTGGATATGTCAAAGGGTGCCATAAACTTGGTTTCTTGTGGTCTATCTGGATCTGGAAATGGTTTGACAAGTTTTTTGTGCACTCCCGTTTTATGATCATAGGTAGTCGACGATCGGAAGGCCGAAGACAGTGTCCCCGCAAAGTAGGTTCCCGCCAATTTCGATTCATCCTGTTCCGTGATTACGGGGGCAATTGGTAATTTGCTGCCTTCGGAAAGGAGCAAATCCTTGACAGGATTTCTACCCGCTGTGCTTTCCGTTCGGCGAAACGAAGCGTCTGACAACCGGGGAGGTGAGATGCCCTGTTCTTTCAACAAGTCCAAAAGTCGAATGTCGGATTTGGTAGCCAAACGAAAACGCAGGGCGAGATTGCTGTCCGATAAACTTTTGTTTTCTTTTTGATCCATCAAAGGCAATTCAATGCGCTGTTCATCGCAGTGCTTCAGCAGAGTCTTTCCATCCAAGCTGGCCTTTCCAAGGGAAAAAGTGTCCTTTTCCAACAATAACTTTCCTCGCATCGACTTGGAGCTTCGTCTGGACCATATAGAAATCTCTAGCTTGTTGCGTAGTAAGGCAGCCGGGGATGCATTTAAGATGAAAAGAGATCCGTTCGACACGGTCCAAATAGGATCACGGCCTGGTTCCGTGGCACTGTTCGAATAGTGGATTATCTTGCCTTGAAATCTCACAATGCAGTACGGTTTCAGATGTTTATCTTTGAGATCCTGTATGCTCTCTTCGATCGTTAAATTAAAGCCACCAACGAGTTCACATAAAATCTGAATCTCATCATCCTTGCGCTTCTCATTATGCCGCTGCGGATCTTCCACTACGCTGGTCGCATCCAATGTATGGGTTGCTACTGTAGTAGTGGAACAAATATCCGTCAACATTTTTGAGCTGAAATACTGTGTAATCACTTCGATCTGATTCCAGATCTCGTTTCCCCCCCTTTCTCTCTGCTCTTATCTTCTCTCTAGCTAGCTAGTAGGGATTTTCTGTCTCTCTGGCAAGGTTTTGGTTGTTTCCTGATGAATAAAGGCGTTTCTGTCCAGAATCTCTCAAGAAGAAGATAATGGCCATAGAGGGGCGTTAACTTGCATCCAACAAGCGTTTCAACGTACTGTTAATAAGTATCCAGGCCGGCGTCGCCAATTTTAGAGGCAAGGTTTTCGGGTATTCAATTTAGAGATGGAGTTTTCAAACATTTTTCGGATCGGTTCATCAGCCTGCAAACGTCACCCGGGCTTCAGCTCGATGTCGCGATCTTTTGAAGTCAACTTGGGATTCAACAGTCATGAACTTCAAAAGCATCGTTTATTGGTGGTTTACGATCACACTGCGCACCCTTGCCCTGTGTCTCCTTCGTTTTCATGGACCAATTACCAGCAGCGACGACGATACGCTACTGTATCACTTTTTACTACGTGCAATAGTTAAGAAACAAAAGAGATTTTACCAACCATGGCCCCTCTCCGATCCCTCGCTACTCTTTTGGTCTGCCTAGGCAGTGCCTCTGCTTTTGCTCCTGTGAGCCAGGTCTCCCGCCAGACGGCCACACCAAGGTAGGTTTTTGATAGGTTATAATATTATTATGTCGTTCGATCGGGGGGTGGAAGGTCAAATGATAAGTGCATATATGTAGCGAGAGGCTTTCTTTTGCGGCTCTTGAAGGTGCGAGTAAAAGGATTTCCGGATGGATAGATAACTACTTTTCTTTCTAGTTAAGTGCTGTAGAGTACATCCATGTGCTAAGAAGATTCTGGAGAATATGGATAGGAAGGAAAGACAAATATCAAATATCCAACATGTCTTTTGGATCTTTTCCGTGTGTCAACCCAGCAATGCAGCCTTCTGTGGAACCTTTTCTGCAAACCCACATACTCTTTCACTGACAATTCGTTCTGTCTGTCTTTCTCCCCCCTTTTAGCACATCTTCGTTGAACATTGTGGACCCCAAGATGTACGACGATGCCCAAGCCGACTGGGCGGAACAATTTCCTGGCTTTGTCCAATACGGATGGGGACCCACCGTTCACGCCGAAAAGTGGAACGGCCGTCACGCCATGTTCGGATGGTTCTTCATCATGTGCACTGCGTACGCCAAAGGACACGGATTGATCCCTGATGCCGACATGGCCCTCGACTTTTCGAAATGGGGAACGCTCGCCACCATTTCCGGAAAGGAAACCATCACCAACGAGCGGGCCATCATCCTCATTGCCAACGCCCATTTCTTTGCCGTCTCTCTTATGGCCACCATCTGCCCTCTTCCCTTCAACGACACCCTTCTTCTTGACCCTAACCACCCAAACTATGAAGCCACCAAAGCTCGCAACGACCAGCCTTTCGGTTACTTGCCAGCATTCAAGCTTGGTCTTACCGAGGAAGCTGAAATGATCAACGGACGTTTGGCTATGCTTGGAATCATTTCTCTCATCGGATACACTGCCGTCTCCGGAAAGGACATGATCAACATTGTGAACGAATGGGTAGGAGGTGCTTACTTCTAGAGGCTTGTTACTAGTTTTTTGGCAAACGTAAAATTGTCCTTTGTGAACAATCATCGGAACCAAATCCTTTTAAGATCTCGTATCTACTAATACATTAGTTTTCGGCTACCATGATACCTTTCGTTTTCCGATATTTTCTTTCAGCATCGTTCATACATCTGAGTCATGGTCACTTCATCGTTGGCTTTTTTATGCACAGGGACAAGATCTACCGTCCATGTGACAGGTAATAAGTGGCAGAAAGTTAACTGTTCCTGCCGATCGCAAAATATCTCTTACCACTACTCGTCAAAAATTTGGAGTAGCACGCTTGCAACAAAAGGCGACAACAATCAATGATGGTTACTAGCAATACATAGTGTTTCGTTTCGTGACAGTTTCTGTCTGGAAGAACAAGAAATAGGCGGAGCTGTGGCGCATCTGACAGTGGCAAATACCATCATCAAAAAATGAAACACTGATTCAAGCATCCGGGGCTATCGCTTCAAAATGTACGCACAAAAAAGAAAAAGAATCACATTATTACTAGCCTACTTCTTTTCGTACACGTATTCACGACCCTTGGTCGTTTTGAGCGCTGCTGCATCAATTCCTTGGTAGGCTTTACCGGCATTGTAACCGTGAAAGACTTTCGCGGTGATTTCGACCTGGGCATCGTCCGGAACAAGCTCCTGGGGGATTTCGATTCGATTTTCAATTTTTATGCCACTGTTCACAATAGCATTGTATTTCATGTCGGACATGGAAATAAAATTGTGAATTTTTGTCACACCGATAAAATGCAGCGGGTCGGGCATGAGCGCCTGGAAACGTGTATCTTGGACTCCAGCAACTTGCTCTGTGCACGAAAAATATTGCTCTGCCGAATCACCTCCCTCCTGACGCTTACGTGTATTGTAGACAAGGTATTTAGTGACTTCGCCAAGGGAACGCCCTTCTTTGCGGTAGTAAATGACGACACCGGCACCACCCTTTTGTGCCGTTCTGATACATTCTTCAATGGCATGGGTCAGGTATGGCCGACAGGTACAGATATCGCTTCCAAAGACATCACTTCCGTTACACTCGTCGTGGACGCGACAAGTGAGCTCAATATCCTCGTCGGGAATAGTATTGGGATCACCCCAAATGTAAATAGTCAAACCACCGATGGGCGGCAAAAAGATTTTAATGTCAGGGCGCGTAATTAGTTCGGGATACATTCCTGAAAATTTTAAAAAGTAAAAAGAAGAACGTGAACAAGAGCGAACGTTAACGTATTAGAAACACCACGAGAATATGAAAATGCACAATACTACACAGTACGTCAAAAATGGGCGTACCGTTGGTCATTCGAAAAATTGATTGGCGTAAATTGGCTTCTGTCGTTTCAAAGCGGCGAGCAATCTCGGGCAAATACCAGACAGGTTCAATAGCGGCTTTGGAAACGATCGATTGACCCGAAGGCATGAGAATTTTTCCATCTGGTACGAGACGTCCCGCAGTAATTGCTTCACGACATTCGGGCAAATCAATGTGAGCCTTCGTCACGGCAATGGTAGGTCGGATATCCCATCCCTTTTTGAGCCAAGCTCCGTAATTTTGTGTGATCAGATGTCCAAAAGGATCGATGGATGAAATCTGATATTTTTGTTTGTGTGTGTGTGTTTTTTTTTAAAGTATTACAGCATAAAAGGATACCATGTGAGTAATGTACCCCGTAATAAAGAAGAAAATAAGCAATCTTGTATTCTTCAACTTGCGCAGTAAAAAAAGAAAGAGAAGTTTTTTTTTTCTTTTTTCGACGCACCTTTTTGGGATCCGACCACGACGGAAAAGGACCAATATTCATGACAGGGCTCGTTAAAGATAAATCGGGGACATAATCTGGATTCAATTTTTTAGCTGCCACTGCCAAACCAGTATATATGCAATATGACCCCTTTTTATAAATGAAGAGCAACAATATGAAACAATGTTAGTGAACTTATATTTAGCGGCAGTACAAGCGAGGGCCCAGTACACCATTAAAAAAAAACACAATAACAGAAATAATACTGTTTGCAGCGAGACGAATTTACCGAGTGAGCACCAATCGCATTTCGTTGTGCGGCATGTCGGACGGTGCAAATAACGGGACCCCGAACCAACGGATCAGGATGTCCCCATGAAATTGGAACTGGATCTACTCCGAACGAATCTGGATGAGATGTTAAGGTAATGTGGCTATCATCGGTAACTTCTGGTTCCGGAATGGATTTGTTGGCTGCTGAAAAATGTAAATAAAAATTGTTTTATCAAAACGATGGTTGTCAATTTTTTATTATTGTGAGCACACGATGGATCAAGTAAATGACAGTGGAAGATTGTTTTCATTTCAGAACAAACAAGCAAGCAAGCAAGCAAACCAACCTTCTTCTTCTTCTTTCTTGATTTTTTTGGTAGGTCTCTCTTCGAGGGGTTTGAAAACAATCTCCGAATTCAAAGCGGGCGAATCAGGACCGTCAGGTGCTGGAGGGGGCATCTTGTTGAAATTTTGTTTGTGTGTTGCCTTGAAGGAAGGAAAGGTTAGTAGCTAGTACTGTACTCGAGTACTACCAGGTAGACTAGAGAAAATTTTAATAAGAAATCGTTGAGGTCCTGGTAACAGTAGTTTTAACCTTGCAGCAGAGTTGTTGTTGTTGTGATGTTGTGATGTCGTCGTCGCCGGCGAGAAGGAATCTGGCGGAAAAAAAATTGGATTCAAGTTCTGTTTGCTCCATGGTGATGTTTTTCATCGGAATCGTGCTTCAAGGCAGTACTACTTGTACGTGTTATTTCTAACTCTACTGGAGCTCAAATAATGATCTTCTAGAGTACAGTACCTGGTACGAGTACCAGGTAGTCTAGTCTAGTAGTCTAGCTATTCTGAGGTACGAGTATGTTGTTGTTGTTTGCTTTGCTCTACACTAAAAGTATACAACAGTTATTATTCGTCAACAATTCACATTTTATTGGCCGGCCAAGAAGAAATTCAAAAGCTGACGATGACGACCCGACCAACCGAGTTGTGCGTAAGTGGGAGACTTTCATCATCTGTCATGTCAGCTATTCTATTGCCAAAGGACTACTGTACACTATTATTGGATTTTTCCAAGTCGTAATTGGCAGACACATCACAAGCCACCACAGAGTATATGCGAAAATAATGTGTGTTTTTCTATTAAGTCATAAAATACTGCATTACGTTTAAAGACGTCCGGCAGCTTCGGCCTCGTTACGTTCCTGAAGAATCGATTTCTTGATACCACGTCCCTTAGGCACACTAATTTGAGGAGTCGATCCAGATCCAATGACAAAGCAATTTGTCAAACGAGTGCAAAAGGTTTGGCCCTTGGAATCCTTAATGGTAACAATGGAGAAGGATCCGTCGTGCTTTTCAATGTGCATTAGAGTTCCAATACGCCCACAATTGTGTCCCTTGGTAAGCATGACCATGGCACCCAGTTCAAACTTGAGAATATCAGACATTTTTCCAGTTTCAATATTAACCTTGATGGAGTCGTTCACCTTGACATCGGGATCAGGATAACGAATTGTGCGTCCATCGTGCGTAACACAAACGGGGATCTTTCCAGTGGTTACCTTGACCTGGGTGACACGGCAAAGCTTGAATTGAGCCTCTTGAAGGTCCAACCGTTGCAACACAAATCGTCCTTTAGCGTCAAACAAGACACGGTAGCGGTCTCCGCTCTTTTCGAGAGTGACAACGTCCATGAATCCAGTGGGGAAGTTGTGGTCAGTGCGGATCTTTCCATCGACCTTAACACAGCGTTCCATACAGATTTGCGTGCACTCCTTGTTGGTCAAAGCGTACTTGAGCTTGTCACGGAGAATGACGCAAATGGGGATGCATTCGCGAAGTTTGTGGGGACCCTGAGAAGGACGGGGAGCAAAAACTCCTGCCATCTTTCCGAGCATCCATTTCTTGGGCGCATGAAGGCGCTTCAAGTGCTTTTTTGGTCCTCTAGGCCTGTCATAACGAAATTTTTAGCAAGGTTTGTGGAGGAATAAAGGCAGTGTCAGTGTGAATATGAATACGTTGTCAAACTACAGGGCGTTACGTTGATAATCGTCGGCTCGATGCTAAGACGATACAATTTTTGCTGCTTTCGTTTTCTTCCTCAGCTGAGTTCACTGACGAAAGCGGCAAATAGTATCGCCTACAACAGGCAGCTACAACGCGCAGGCAACCATTGGAACGTACATGGTGTATCAAATTGATTTGTATTCGACAAAGGCTGATGCTACACAAAGTCTGTAGTGAGATGTTGTCTTCACGATTTTTGGTTTTTCTTGGTTTGAGGGTTTTCTTCAGCCTACTGAAACTGTTCCACGTAGAGTCTAGTACAATAGCTACTTAAGATGGTCTGCTTTCGTCCGATATTTTAGTAGATGCGGTAAGGCTACTCCTGCACACCGCTCATCTCTCGGCAAGCTCCTGCTAGACCTCTAGCTAGTAGTAGTAGTAGTAGCTACTCGTGTAGTAGCTAGCGCCTTTGCCTCCAGTCGAAAATAACAAGAAACAACTTAATAAATTTGGAACTTGTTATTAACTTGTTGTTGTACCTGAAGTATTCTATTTTATCAGCACATGTGAGTAAGCCTAACCATGGCCCGCTCTATTGTAGCCGAGTGACTCTCGTGGATGAGCTGTGCAAAGCAACAGATATGAATCAACCAACGGCGAGTTGGTTAATCCATATCTGCCGCTGAGCAATGGGCCACCACGGATCAACGATGAAGCCATCAATGGAGCAGGCATGAAAAATCACCATGATCTCTGCCAGTTTCTCTCTTTGCTATTTTGTTCTGACTCTTGAAATCATCTCTCTTTCCTACTTTCCTTGAAAAATCAGAAACAAACACATTCATCATGGGTCGTATGCATGCACCTGGAAAGGGTATCTCCCGTAGTGCCAAGCCCTACAAGCGCGCTCCTCCGTCGTGGCTCAAAATGTCGGCACCCGATATTGAAGACCGCGTTTGCAAATTGGCCAAGAAGGGTTTGACTCCCTCTCAGATTGGTGTCATTCTTCGTGATTCCTACGGTGTTGCCGGTGTCAAGGCCGTGACTGGAAATACCATTGTCCGCGTCCTCAAGGCCAACGGAATGGCTCCTGAAATTCCCGAAGATTTGTACATGCTCATCAAGAAGGCCGTTCAGGTCCGAAAACATTTGGAGCGCAATCGCAAGGACAAGGACAGTAAGTTCCGATTGATTTTGATTGAATCCAGAATCCATCGCTTGGCACGATACTACAGGACCACACGAAAGCTTCCCGCCAATTGGAAGTACGAGTCTGCCACTGCCAGTACCATTGTTGCTTAAGCAATAGTATAAAGTATATGAAAATCAAAAAGATCAAAAGGTCTAATCGAGTTTTGTAGGCATCTTCGTACGTTGCTTTGTAAAACCTTGAGTCACAACTGAGTACTACTCGTACGCTGTATTCCGCGCGAAGTTGCCTTGTTGTGCCGGTTTCACGCGCACAGGTTCTGTCTTCGGAATATATGTGGAATGCAATTCACTGTCAAAAACGCCTGTATGCAGATCATAATAATATCATCTGAACCCTCCTGGCAGCTTTCTGTGTCTCGATAAGCTGTTGTTCGGGCTTTTATTATTTGTAGTACCCCTGGCAACACGCGAGACTTTGTCAACTCCTTTCTACCACCCCTATTTTTAATACTTCAGTCATCTTGTTTGCATTCTGCCTGCAATGAAGTATAAATCGAATAGGACAGACATGTGCAGGATGTTGTTACTGTTAAGCACGTCGTAGCTATTTTTTAATGGTCCTAGCGGAGCTCCTCTAGAATTTTTTCCTCTCCGAAATAATACGAGGAGCTTTCCGCTTGTATTATGTTATTTTCTTATTATAATAGTTCCTCCGCTTTCTTGCCCAGCATGAATTTCGGCCCATAGGTGACCAGGTACCTGGTACTATCTAGTCTACTACAGTAGTAACCAAGATTTTGAGTTCATCAGAATAGCCAAACTATCGACGCTACGAATTCCCAGCCATAGCGTTTATATAGACGCACATCTGCCAAACACGTCATTTCGATGAAAAATAGATACCTTTTTATCTTTGCTGGCATCGATGAGTAAGGCCGAAGTTCGTATTCCCGGCGGTAGCTCTACTACTCTAGCTAGTACTCTACCATTTAGACTACTTGCTAGACATCTTCTCCACTGTACTACTAGCAACCAACTTCATCATCAATGAATCAATGATATCCACATCATCATGCCACCAAAGTCAGCTTCCCATTTTAATTTTAATTTTAATTTCCTAGCAACTGACTCTGCAAAGTAAAATTTCAAATAGGCTACACATTCATTTGAAAGCTGCAAGATAAGAAAAACAAGAAATTTTATTGACAAATAATAATAATGGTGGTTCTACGCTTGGGAATTTTTGCGTTTGTGACGGCCCTTGTGGCTTTGACCAGGGACACGGTTGCTTTCACGAAAACGACGACCAACACGAAAAACCCTTCTCTGAGCCAAAAAAAATTTCAGTCACTCACCTTTGTGTCCTCGCAACAATCCAGTCATGACCAAGCCAAGCTGTTAGCCCTGCCTTTTGTCACTGGTAGTGGTGCTACCGGCAAATTGTTTGCATCATCATCGTCGTCGTCGTCACTGACGCAACTGAACATGGGCAAAATGGAAGAATTTTTGACAGGACGAGACGACAAGCAACGCAAGGCTAATAATGATAAGTATTTGGCCGAATTGCAAAAACGTGTCGACAGAATGAATACATTAGAAGCTGATATTGAAGAACTTGGTGACGAAGAACTCACGGCCAAGACGGAAGAATTTAAGGCCCGATTGAAAAAGGGAGAAGATCTCAATGGACCCATGCTGGAAGAATGTTTTGCTGTTGTGCGAGAAGCTGCATGGTAAGAACTTATTTTGGATTTTTTGAATTCATAAACATTAATTTTTTATTCCCACTTCTAACTATTTTTAATTTATTTGTTGTACAATAAAAGGCGAGTATTGGAATTGCGGCATTATGATGTACAAATGATTGGTGGTCTGGTCCTGCACGATGGACGGTTGGCCGAAATGGCCACTGGAGAAGGAAAAACTCTGGTTGCTACTTTACCATCCTATGCCAATGCACTTACAGGGAAAACATCCTTTGTCATTACTGTCAACGATTATTTGGCTCGCCGTGATATGGAAAAGATGGGACAAGTCCATCGCTTTTTGGGCTTGACGGTCGGTTTGATTCAATCGGGCATAACGGAAGAACAGCGCAGGAAGGCTTACTCTTGTGATATTGTTTACGTGACCAATACAGAATTAGGCTTTGACTTTCTCCGCGATCACTTGGCCTTGTCTCCGGAACAAACTGTCTTGCCCAAAGGGGGAGGTGAATTTGATGGCTTTTGTCTGGTCGATGAGGCTGATTCGGTTCTTATTGACGAGGCCAGAACTCCTCTCATCATTAGTAAGCAAGTTCCAGCTCCAGCCAACAAGTATCAAACAGCCAAAACGCTTGCCGAGGCTCTGAAGCCTGATATTCATTATACAGTGGACTTGAAAAACAATAATTGTGTTCTCAACGAAGTCGGATACAGAGACTGCGAAAAAGCCCTCGGTGTCGATAGTTTGTTTGAAATCCAGGCAGATGGCGACGGTTGGGCGCCCTACATTACCAATGCTGTGAAAGCCAAGGAATTATTCAAAAAGGATGTAGAATACACAGTACTAGAAAATGATGCTGGAGAAAAGACCGGGATCGGTATCATTGATGCCTTTACTGGTCGAGTCTTGGACGGACGTAGATGGTCTGATGGTCTTCACCAAAGTATTGAAACCATGGAGGGAATTGATGTCAGTGAGCAGAGTCAGGTCATTGCCAAAGTCACATATCAGGTATTGTTGCAAAATTGCGTTGCTACGATGTCTGTCCTTTAATGCTGCAAAATTATCTATGACTTGAAATCTCACCTTTCCCCTCATTTTGGCGTTTGATTGAAACAGGCTCTCTTTCGCCAGTTCACTCGTTTGGCCGGTATGACTGGTACAGCCATGGCTGACGCAACCGAGCTTGAGATGACGTATGGCTTGGTTGTGACACCCATCCCTACAGCTCTTCCTATAGCTCGTCGTGACTACCCTGACGTCGCCTTCAAGACCAGGAAAGCCGCTGATGATGCACTCGTGAAAGAAGTCATCAATGTTGGCGGAGGCGAGCCAGGTGGTCGTCCTTGTCTCATTGGAACAACTTCGGTAGCGCAAAGTGAGATGTTGGTTGAAAAACTTGCCGAGAAAGGCATCAAAGCTGAGCTCTTGAATGCATCACCCAAAAATGCGCCTCGTGAATCAGAAATTGTGGCCCAAGCTGGAAGAGCTGGTGTTGTCACAGTTGCCACCAACATGGCCGGTCGCGGTACAGACATTTTGCTGGGAGGGTGCCCCACAACCATGTCTCGCATCAAGACACGATCGGTCTTGTTGGAACAAGGATTGCTGTCTGCTGACGAGGCTTCGAAATTGCCACCCTCTCCTCCTGAGGAATATTACCCTGGAGCTCTGAGCGAGAACGCTGTGCTCATGTTAAAGGATGCGGCTTCGGCCATCAAGAAGGAATTTGGAAGTGATCTAACAAGCATAGACCTCGATGAAATCCTGACTGTTGCCTTTGACACAACCGAGTCAGACGATGACCCGGACTATATTGTAAAACTTCGGGACGCAGCGGACACTATCAGAGAAACGTACAGTGGACTTTTGGTCGATGAGAAGGAGGCTGTAAAAAAGTCTGGAGGTCTTTATGTCATGGGTACGAACCGCCACGAAAGTTCTCGTATTGATAACCAATTGCGTGGTCGTGCCGGTCGCCAGGGAGATCCCGGAACTTCTCGGTTTTTCCTCTCTTTCGAAGATGACATGTTTGTCATTTTTGGCGGAGACAAGCTTCAAGATATGTTAAAAATGTTCCGCGTCAGTGACGACATGCCGGTGGAGGCTCAGCAGATTACGGACGCCCTGGATAAGGTGCAAAAAGCCGTGGAAGAGAAGTACCGTGACATTCGACGAGAGATCTTCAACTTTGACGAAGTGCTTAACGGGCAACGTGCTGTCATTTATGCTCGACGAAGAGACATTCTTGCGAGAACTCCAGAAGCCTCTTTGGAATTGATGAAGAAATACAATGAGGAGACTGTCACGAGCATCGTCAACGCTCAAACAGAAGGAGAATCGGTTAAGGTGGCAAAGATTCTGGAGAAAATTGGTCAATTCTTCCCACCTATTTCACCTCTCGTGACCGCAGAAGACCTCGACGGTCGCTCTTCGGAAGATGTGAAGGACTTTATTTTGGTTGCTGTCGACGAAGTCTTCTCCGCCAAATGTGCTGACGTTGATAAAAGAGCACTAGCCGCTGGCAAGGCCCCTAATTCTCTTGGTCGTTCAGCCAATTATATTACTCTTGTAACAATGGACAATGCATGGAGTGATCATTTGCAGGCTATGGAAAATCTGAAAGAGAGTGTTATTTTGCGGAAATACCAAGGCCGCGACCCGGTGGTCGAATACCAAAACGATGCTTTCACTCTATTCAAGGGACTTGAGGATACCATGAGATTCAATGCTGTCTATTCGCTTTGGCAGAGCCTTGCCACTGTTGGACAACCGGATGCGCAGGCAGCATAAGATTGAACGAGCTTGAGGCGCGTACATTCTTTCACCTGGCAACTGCGTGCAGACCACTTTTCATTTGTTAACATAACCCTACCATTAAAATTTTCTTGTTGGTAGGTCTGTAGCATCTCTGCTCAATTTTCGAATGGAGCCTGGAAGCAAAGCTCCATCAGCGATGCAGTGCACGAAACGCAACAAAAGTGCTCGAGATGTATCGGCACTGGCGGATTGCAACATGTTGGATGCACGACGGCTGGGCAGAACTCGCAACATAGTAAATCTCCGCCATCGTCGCATATCGAACAGTAGCCTTCGTGCACTCCGGTGAATCGCGGAATTTTCATTTCAATCGCGGATTTCAAAAGTAAATTCGTTTTTTCTTCAATAGTCAACCCTGCAACAAAAGGCGGACTACTAATTCCAGTGATATCCAAAAACTGTAGAGGTGTCGCAGTAGTAGCATGTTCCAAGAATTCTGCAAGAGCATTATCAAAAAGCAAGAGGTGAAAAAGCAAAGAAGCTCTTGTTGTGGTTGGCGAGAGCAGAAGTGAGGAGGCACCCGAAGACCATCCTGCTCTCCACCATAAGGGAAGTCTAGTTGTATCGAAGCTTGCCGTCAGCATTACAAAGCTTTGAGCGAGACCTCGTACCGACGTTTGCTCTTTTGCAAAAAGCTGGAACTGGCGGTACCCATAGGCTGTCCACATTTTCCCTTTGAGTCTGCCTAAAACATCTCGACTGCCCACGGGCGCACCTTGCAATTGCATCTTGACTGGAATTTTCTCCGGAGATTGCAAAAGAATTTCTTTTGAATAGCATAACCCGCCAATTACTGTCGTGTCATTTTTGGTTTTGGGGCCGGCAACAATAGCACAGCCAATTCCGTGAAAAGCCATTTTTTTATGTTCGTCCCGACTTTGAGCTTGAAACACCTCTTCAGCATCCAAGGAACAAACCGGACAAAGGAGACATTCACGTCTCGTGACTGTAGTACTCTTTTGAACTTCAGTACAGCATCTTGCCAGGCCTGTCAAACTTTGATCGCCGGGACAGTTGCTTGCTACAAATTGAGAAAGGGCCTCCGACGCTCCTGCTGTCAATTTAAGGAATGTTGCATCGAGGTCAAACAACAAGGAAATTTTCAAGAGCAACATCAGACCTTCTCTGACTTGATCTTCAGCCTGCAACTTCTGTTTCTTTGACAAGTCGGTTATTTCTGCCCCCTTCGCTGCGACCAGATAGTCGAGACTGAAATGCAGATAATGCCGAGATGGAGAACAAACAATTTTCTCCCCCGAAGGATCCAGCTCAGCAAATGCAGCTGTTTTGGTGGCTTGTTCGGCGACGAGAACCGAGCGAGCACCTATCGCTGAGGATAGCCCGGCAATAAGTTGCTTTATTCCGGAAATGTTTGCGACCCGCGAGAATCTCGAATTACTGCCCAGCCAAACTGAGGTTTTAGCGTCACCGTGGAACGCATGAAATCTTGCGTAGTGCTCGAGAAGATGAGATGGGGACGTAAAGTGGGCGATTTCCAGACCTATTTCTCCATCTACAGGCTCGAATGTACAACCCCATACACAACAGTGCACGGCGTCGCGGCTAACAACGAGTCTGTCTCTGGATTTCCGCTGCTCATTCTGCCGATAAATAGTATGCAGGAGGACTACACCACTGACAGACTCGGAAGATTGCCTTTCCGAGAAATGCTCGATATATACACACACTGGATCGGAGGGATACCAAAGTATTTGTCGCCCATCAACCAAAGTCCCAAAGGGCACCGCTGATCCTCCTGCTTGCCCAACCAAGGAATGAACTAACTTCGCAGTGATTTCGGCATACTTTGAGATTTTCTTTGTGTCATTCTGTAAACCTTGTGGAGAAGAGTCTCGCTGAGCAGCTTGCTGCATGGCGACTGTGCCCAGCTGCACTTCTTCCGCTCGAAGCTGTCCTTCTTGTCGGGCAGAAGTTTCCTCGGGAGTGCTGGCTGTTGTTGTCTTGTTTGCCAATAACTTCGACAGCACACCAAATTGACTTTCGATCCTTTCAGCTTGCCGGGCGAGGGAGCTATCTTTCGGTACAGCAACAAGATCAAAGGGATCGTAATTCAATATCGTGGGTTCAGCGAAAACTCCTTTCTTGTCGCTGTAAAAAATAGCAACTGGCACGTCGTTGAGGTCAACAACAGATTGTATTGAATTTTCTGGCATCTGGATGTAACCCAAGCAGCCATGGGCATCTGATTCTTCCACGAATGTAACTAAGGCGTTGTCCCACTCAGCAACAGGTAGCCCTTGGTCGACAATGCTGTCCCCCTTCTCCTGGATGCCCCATTGAATCTCGTAGTCACTTTCCTCAGAGTCGTTTTCCCCTGTAGCCACTAGGGTAGCCCGTGACTCGACCCCACCGCCCCTGATTCTTTCGATCGGTGAGTCACCGTTCGGATTGGTATGTAAGAGCCCACCATCATCTCTGGTTTTACCGATTGGTTCGAGGTCAACAAATGCTACATGGGCATGAGGATAGTGGCGATTGTCATGTTGAGGAAGATGAAACGCTGGAGGAGGAGGAACTGATAGTGTTAGATGCCTGTCAGAATGACGAGCTTGCACCGGATGAAAGGACATTCGATGCATTGCTGGATGCATGAGCTGCTGCTGATTATGATGAACTAGATCATCAGCAGCTTCTTGCTGCTGCTGGTAACGAGGATGCGAATCCCGTTGCTGTTGAGCATTTTGTTGAAGCTGCTGGTTGAGGCTTTGTCGGAAAACGCCTTCGACGAGCCTATCAAGGGGAAGCTTTACAGAAGGCATCGGAAATGCCAATTTTTCTCCATCAACAAATAAAATCGGCGCATCCTTAGGTTCCTTCAAGGTACGTTTGTAATCGTATATCAGAAATTCTTTCCATAAGCTCTTTTGGAGCATCGGTACCTTCTGCAAATATTCTGGATTTGCTCCTAATACGATAACCTGCTGGATGACGACTGCCAATTTGTATCGTGGACAGAGGAGGCGAAGGCCCAGCATTGGCATATTTTCTTTAACTGCCTTCAATAAAGTTGAGGCTTCAATTTTTGTCACTATTGACCCGGGTGATTCACATGCTGCATAACAGTCAGATGCATCAATAGGTCTCTGCTTCTGTAGAGGCAACCGTCGCAAATGAAGTGACAGCTGTTCCAAAGCTACCACGCAGGCTTCACCAACATAAGCAATTTGCATTTCACGAATTGTGGCGGTTTCATTGCTTGTCTCCGGGAGGGGCGGAAGCTGCACTACAGAGTTGGCGGATAGGGCAGACTTCTCATTTTGAAATTCCGTGGTAAGTTGAGGATTGACTGATATTTGAGGAGCATTGGTGGCTGCAGCCAATGTAGGTGCCGCAGCATCTCTTCTTTGGGTTGATCTATAAGGAATAGTTTCAAAATGATTCGTGGGATCAAACTGATCTGTAGCTATTGCAACTGTTCTCTGTATGGTAATCACAACCGGACCTTTTGCTGGAGATTGGAAATGCCCGAGAACTGTTGCAGAGATTTTGTATATATTCTTAGCTTTTAAAGAAGTACGAAGAGGGGACGCAAGAATCGACGAAACGAAAAAACTTCTCGTCCATGGATTGCCGTGTCCACCTGCTCTTCCATTAATCGCAAGTATGTAGTCGTGTGTCTTCAAACCAGCGCGAGCTGCTGGAGATCTTGGGTGCACTCTTCCTACTTGAATGTGACCATCGCGTTTCCACAGGAGTTCGAACCCCCACCCAAAACCCTGGTATTCGTCTCGATTATCAGAACTTCCGTGTACTTTTTCGGGACGAGACAAAACAATTGTTTCAGACGGAGAAAGACGAAATGCAAGAGGAAGGGGAACAATGTCTTGGCTGGCAAGTGTTTCTTCCAGTCGTTTGTAATCTTCGTCGGAAACGCCGTAAAGGTCAGTGTAGAACAAAGAATAAGAATCGATACTTTTTGGCTTGGAAAATCGTTCCTCGATCATAGCTATGTTGTCGTTTGGGCTAAAATCTGCTCCATTTCCAAACCCTTCGCCTTCTACTTCAAGCTTTTCTCTTCCAGACCAGCTAGAAATATGGCTGCTCGGAAATTCATCAAAAGGCTGTACTTCTGTCTCAGTCCGCAAATTACACGTCATTGCATGCAGACATCTCGTCCTATCCATATCCTGAATCATCCTTCGCACTGCAGGCGAGGGAGAATATAGCAATGTTCTGAGGACCTCAGTGCCTTGCCTTGCCCTTTTGCTCATGTACTCACTTCCGCGATTTGAAGCAATAACATCGAATGGAAACTGATGATTTTCAATAGTTACCTTGTTTTGTTGGGCAATTGCACCAATTCTTGCTTCGACTTGTTTGAGAAAAAGAGACGTATCCTTAATCTTTTTCAGAAGTGCGGTAGTTTGAATCTTTACAACGCCTATTCAAACCAACGAACCAATCAAAAAGAAACAGACTCGTGTAAGAATTTTTTCCTGAAGGCAATAAATCCGAAAAATAGACGTGCAAACGTACCTGGCAAGCCGAGAATGCTCTTTTCAATCCATTTATCGAGGTATTCGATTGTTGGTCGACTACCAGTTTCCCCAAAAATGGTAAGCCCATCCAGCAGATATCTGAGCTGTCGTTCACCGACAATAGGCAGTAAGTAAAACATTCCGTGCTCTTTCGTTTTTTCGCCTTTTTGGACTGGATTATACATTGCGACGAGAAATTCAACAGGCCGCCCAGCCGAATCAATGCGAAGTTCCGAATCATTTCGCACCTGGACTAACAATGAATCGTTTTCAAATACCAATATACTCATTCCTACGAGGTTGGAGTATCTGCCGTACGACGCCATATTAGAAGAAACTACTTCCACAAGGCGCAGGCATTGCCAACTGCTGCAAACATGATAGCCACAATGCATCCTTTCGCCTGTCCGAGCAAAACAAGCTACGCAGCTATTGCTCAGCCACGGCTGTCGAGCCCTCAAAGCCGCTGGAGGTGGGACTGTCTTTCCTTGACCCCAACAGAAAAAGAGGCGAATAAAATGCCTTAACATTGCCAGTCTTTGGTGCTCAGAAGCTGGCGAAGTCTCTGCCTGAAGATTGTTAGCTTGCTTTTTTCGACAAAGCAGGATGCCCATGCCTGACAAAAATAGGTTTGTTGGACTCAGGTCGAATTCAGGTGGCGCCCACTCCAGCCTCTCCCTCTTGGGAGATGACCACGCCGGAAGGAAAAAGGAGTGTCGCAACAGCTTTTTCTCGGTAATGGAAGTAGATTGAAGAAACCAAGACATCATAGCGTCTAGCCTGCGCAAACTGACAAAATCTGGGTTTTCGCTTCCTTCGCCGCGAAAACCAAGCGAGTATGATTCCATACCCATTCTTCGAATGATGGCCCTGCAGTGAAGAGCTTCTCGCCTTATTGATTTCTGCTCACTGGTTTTCACTTGACTTAACTGGCAGTTACTCTCGTTGCATACCAAAAACGATTCTTTGGAAAGGTTCAGCAATGGTTGATTGGATCGGCGAATTTCATTACACCACTCCTTGATCTTCGAAACAATGTCTAGATCAGGACGCAAAATAGCAAGTTTGACTTCTTCACAAGGCATCTTCAAGAGTTCCAACCTATCTTGCTTGGTCAAGCCGGCAAACTCTTGAACCCCAGCAGGTCGATGTGCGGTAGCACTGGTATGACAACTGGAGACAAATTCGATTCCCGCGACAACGTCATTCACTTTAACCCCAGCTCGGTAATAGGGTTGACCTTCCTTTACGTCGACAACCAAAGAGCCATTGACATCGTCCGCAAATCCGACGGGAGTTTGTTCTTCGAGATCATCCATGAATAATTCTCGAAACGTTAAGTTTCCCGACCTGACGTACTCAAAGGCTGCATTACAGGCTTCGATTTGGCGAAACTTAACACCAGAGCCCTCCATTTTCCCATTCTCATCCACTGCCCGCCTCAGAGTTATTGTCATAGCTGTCCATCGTATCTTTCCTGCATTGGATCCCAAAAAGTCAGGCGCTGACTCGGTTTCTAAAACATCCACCGAAAACGTTGCCAACGGCATGAGTCCTTCGTCTACCTGTTCGTGATTTCTGATTTGCTCTTTCATTTTCCCTACCATTTCTTCGATATTGATACGACGAAAATGCGACACGTCAAAGCAATCTTCATTATAAGACCGCTCGCAGCTCGCGCAGACTAAGCCATTTTGCTTCGAATGAGGTGGCCTCGACCACAGGCTGGATTTGCAACCTTCGCATAATTCATTCCACGGCGGTGGTATCCCTAGAAGAAGTTGCTTTGTGGCCTCTCCGTTCATAATGCTGACACGTGGCTCCCCCGGAGTACCGCTCGTGTCAAGATCGAGCAAAGCCGCCGCAGCTGCGTGAACGCCTTCTTCGTTGAGGAGAGCACAAAACCAGTCGTGTATTTCATCGAAATCATCCAGCACTGACTTTAATTCCAATGCGCTGACGTCAATCGATGATTCTTCTGCGAGACATTCACTCCATGCTCGCAACAGCGTGCTGACAGCCAAATAGAACGGAGTCTTTCTTCCGTCGCCCTTCATCGTATCGCCAGGTGCATAGTTGCCTCTGCGAATTTTCTTTTCGAGGCGACTAAACGAACGCTCTGTTTGATAATTCGTTTCGGTTTCATTTTTGACGACCTTGAGTCTGTCTTTGATGGCTATTGTAATCTTGGCTTTCACGCATTGCTCGAAGAAAGCCTCTACTTCCTCTTTGTTGTAACAGCTTGCACCGATTGGAGGAAAATGACTGATGTTTGTGTAGTATAGGATGGCGACCTTTTCTTGGTTACGTCTGCAGAACCAACGTAGCATGAAACGATAGCAATCCTCCAGCAAAATGATGTCTGGATCTTTAGTGATAGCATCCCCGGCAACAAACCCTTGTTCCGCCCTTAGCCGCTTCCGAGACGGCGGCGAAGATCCGATCATGGCCCGCTTTTTTGCTTTGAGGGCACCTTTCTTGTCGCGAGCATCTAGATAGTCACGAAAAAATGGCATAAACCCATAGACGTGATTCAAAACAGCCCATTGGCGCAATTGTTCTACCATGGGGCTCTCCGTAAGAACACGGCGTTTTGTATATTTGGAATTCCCAACAAACTTTAATTGGAAAGTTCCCTTCTTTCCATTACAAGTATGATTCTCATTATTGTCAATAGTTGATATCCATTTGCGGCACGTGAACAATTGGATTAAATGGCGCAAACAGGACGAGTTGCGTTGGCTGCGAACCCAAAGAGCCACCAAATCGTGTGGTTCAAAAGTATAGTCAACTGCATAGATTCTCTTTTCATTCGCCAATTTTGCAGCTGCTGTTGCAGCGAAGGCGTTTGTCGACTGTTTGATACTCTCTTTCGTTTCATTAGCTCCCGAGCAAGGGCTGTCGCCGGCAGCTTTACGAGCCTCTTCTGTGGGCAACATGGCTACTACTCGCGCAATTCGCGCATACTCTTCCCACGTGTGCACGTTCGGCGGCATGATCAAGGAACACATTGGATGCTTCGCGGATTCATTGTGCACTTTTTTATAAACCTCAGAAAAATCTGCTGTAGACACCATGACCTTCGACGCGTGAATCTGGTCCCTCTGCTCTGCAAGAAGACCTGACTCCAGTCCTGTCTCCAGTCCTGACTTTCCCACATCTTTAACGCCTCTTTCATTAACATTCAATCCAGGGTTGCGCAATCGATCGGAAAAATAGGCAGCTCCCGGAAGCTGCAAGAGCTTGGAAAAGCAAGATGTTTTTGCTTCGTCTATACTTGAGCAGTTGCAAGGTGGCATGAAGAGAGTGTGTGCTACATCCTTTGTCGACCATACTTCAAAACGCTGCAAAAGACGATGCAGCTGCTCCCCCCGTCGATTGCTTTGATCTGACAAACGGTTCTCTTGTTCTTGTATCAACTGTTGTAGAACGTGTTCCCGTTCTGTTTTGGATTGAGAGTCGGAAACTTCCAGTGCACACTGTTCATCCAACAGTGCTTGCTTTTTTTCCAGCGCATAGCGAAATTTGAGTGCCAACTCGATATCCCTCGGTGTAATAATATGTTCTGCCCATTTCCCAGATAAATTGCTACCTCGAACCACATTGCTGAGTAAATTCTGGAACCCATTCCAAGAGTAGTATGAACCAAACATGGTCAAAAACTGAGACAGTTCCAGTAGATTTCCCCGGTAAATTTGTGCCCTGATATCATCCTCTCCCTCCTCCATGCCAATAGTTGGATTGGTGGTTGACACTGCTGAGAAGTCATCATCTGCCTCAAAGTCAACCGCTACCTTCGGACCCGCACCTTGATTTTGATGATTCTCCATTATGCCTGTTGGGGGTCCTAGGTTGAGATTTTTGGGTTGGGCGGCCGTGACGTTCGATGGTGACGGCACACGGCACGTAGTTCTCGCTTTCAGAAACTTCCAAGAGTCGATAGAACGTTGATCTGGAATAACAAATTCACTAGATTACTTTTCCTCTTTGCTGCCTCTACAGATAATGGAATCGTATGATCAAGTACAAAGTACATAGGCATACCATTAGTCTAGTTGGATGTGCTTGTTGGAATGAAGAGCGCTGCAGTCAGTCTGTAGTCTGTAGTGGTTGCCGATGTGTTATCACCATTCCCGGGATATGGAAAAATCCCGGGGCTGTGTATCTAATTTTCCGGGATATCCATATCCCGGGCTTGTTTGACGATTTAGTGATCACCAATTCCGGGATATTGAAAAATCATGGGATACATTTTATGCTTATATTCGGAATGAATAGTTTAATGTTACA
>Ga0100391_1000483_pt1 | contig 46445 bp, 50 predicted proteins | sample CryGeymeta201515_FD_81541 | JGI IMG/M metagenome (GOLD analysis project Ga0100391, IMG submission 81541) | Groundwater microbial communities from Crystal Geyser aquifers in Utah, USA - Crystal Geyser metaG 2015-15 | ecosystem: Environmental > Aquatic > Deep subsurface > Groundwater | place: USA...
ATAAGCGGTATGGTGAAAAAGTTTGGCATGGAAAGCACGCTTCGGGGGCCGGGGAGACCGAAGAAGATACTATGACACATATTTATGAAAAATATTGTACTTATCCCCATTTTCCTTCGTGTCCTCAAAGAGGAGCCCCGCACCCTCTTCATTGAGATCAAACTCCGTTTGTAACCGGCTGACAACTGCCGGGTTTTTGTACTCGGCGACTAACTCTAACGTGCTTTTCATCACTCAATCTCCTATGCTTGGGTTTTACCGCCGGAACAATTCCTGAAGCTTCTGGTGCTATGGTGCCCCCTCCCAGTGGACTCATTGTCAAGCAAGTTTCATCGAGAATTCCTGCATACGAGGCCGTGTGTTACAATCCACTGGAAATTTTGGCGGGATTTGGTATAATTTTAATACAGTGTGGCGGGGCAGGGTGTCGTACTTTTATTTAAATATTGATGAAGCAAATAGAAAAAATATTGGAATATGTCGAGAAACATGATCTTTACCCTGATCTAAATTTTATAGACGGCGGGGCAGGGTGTCGTACCTTTATTTAAATATTGATGAAAACGACAATGAGTACTTTAGAAATTAAGATATGACGAACAGGATTGTAGTTGATACAGATTCGGAGATTGGTTATGAAAAAAATGGCTTTATTAGGAAGTTTATTAATGTTTTCTATATCCCACTATTGAATAGCATCCATGGAAACACAAGAAATTTTATAAAGAAAACAAATGTTTCTGCGAAAAAGGTTATTGAAAATGCTACAAGTCACCAAGCAATAGAGGTTTTATACAATTATGGGGAGGCACAACATTCACGGACACTTTCCCAACGCTTCTTTCATCATGTTTGGTTCAGCACTAATAATCCAAAAGCAGTACGTAATCGATTACGGCTTGTTAAAAGAGAACTTAAAAAATCAATTAAGGAACATTTGGCAGGTGGTCGAAATATTAATATATTAAGTATCGCATCAGGTTCGGCACGTGCAGTTCTTGATGCCGTTGCTGATCCTTTTATAAAAGGAACTTTTGTAAAAGTTACCTTTATAGATAAGAACGAGGCTGCGAATGAGTATAGTAAACAACTTGCATCTCATCAAAATTATCCATCAAACTACGACTTGCGATGGGTAACAGATACTGCCCGCAATTTCTCGAAATATTTTGATGAAATAGACAAGCCGAATATCATTGAAATGGTCGGGCTAATGGACTATTTTGAGAGTAGTAAAGTCGAAGACATTTTCTCTGCTATATATGTAAATTTAGCCCCTGGAGGTATTTTTATTTCTGCAAATATTTGTGATAATAGTGAGAGAAAATTTGTTACTAAAGTCGTTGGGTGGGAAATGATATACCGGGAACCAGAGGATTTTTTGAATTTTGCAATTAAAGCTGGGTTCAGAGAAGATGATATTATGATCTTCTATGAACCACTTAGAATACACTTTGTGATGGTTGTAAAAAAACAATAACAAGGACTATTTCTCATGAATTATCAAGTCGTGTCTCTCTTTATAACATCAATTTTGAATGCGGCTTTTGGATATGTGATACTCAGGGGCCAGAGAAAAATAACAAACATCGTGTTCTCTCTAATAGCGGTAGCTGTTTCTCTCTGGTCTGTCGTACTCGGGTTTTTTATACTTGAATCTAATCTGGACAATGCTCTAATTCTGGCGAATGTATACTATACCGTAGCGGCTGCTATTCCCGTGCTTTTTTTATTTTTTTCGCAAACTTTTTTAAACTTGCGTCATTTTTCAAGAATAAATATTGCGTATTTAATACCAATGATGTTATTTTTACTCCTTATGACCGTGGACAAAAATATACTACTTTATGGTGTGTATGACGTTAATGGTCAAAAGAATGTTGTCTTTAATAATCTGACATATCTCTGTTATGGAGTATATTTTTTAATTTATATAGTTTTTTCCTACTACCATCTTATCAGAAGGTACTTGATGTTAAAAAGTAGCATCGAAAAAATTCAGATTAAATTTATTTTAGTTGGAACGTCGATCGCTCTGTTTCTTGGTATGTTTTTTAACTTATTGATACCAGCATTTGGTATTTATACATATATTTGGCTTGGTCCAATTTTTACAATTATAATGATTGCATCAATTGGATACGCAATTACTCGACATCACTTATTCGACATAAAGGTTATCGCGGTTGAGATTACGATTTCAATAATCTGGTTCTTTGTCTTCGTACAAACCATACTCGCGGAAACGGTTACGCTTAAAGTAATTAATGGAGCATTGTCGGCTCTTATTGTCATTGGTGGAGCATTTCTTATCAGGGTGATCATTAAAGAGATTGAAGTAAGGCAACAGACAGAAGTGTTAGCAAAACAGCTTTCGGTCGCCAATTTGAAACTTAGCGATATGGAACAGCAAAAGACGGAATTTGTTTCTATTGCATCACACCAGCTTCGTACGCCGCTGACGGCGATTAAAGGGTATGCTTCAATGTTGACCGAGGGATCATTCGGTCCTTTATCCGATGAAGCGAAGCGGGCGGTCGAGAAAATATTTCGATCAAGCCAACGACTGGTGCTTATTATCCAAGACTTCCTCATGGTCTCACGGATCGAGCAGGGGAGAGTGCAATATAGCTTTGAGACAATCGAGCTCAAGAACTTATTAAAAGAGATCATCAATGACGTTAAACCGGTCGCGCAAGAAAAAGGATTGAGCGTCAGATTCCAGTTTGATAACGGTGGCGCGGTCATGGCTAAAGTTGATCGTGAGAAATTCAAACAATCAGTTTACAATATTATTGCAAATGCCATCAGTTATACCGACGTCGGCTTGATAAACGTGCTGCTTTCTAATGATAACTGGAGCAAAAAAGTTCGTATTGCTGTTTCCGATACGGGCAAGGGAATCGTGAGCAAATCGCTTGAGAATATTTTCGAGAAGTTCAGCCACAATGGCACGCAGGGACGCTTTGGCTCTGGCATCGGCCTCTTTGTCTCCCGCGAGATTATCAAAGCGCATCGCGGTAATGTCTGGGCGGAATCCGCCGGTCCGGGCCATGGCTCCACTTTTTTTATTGAATTGCCGCAGTGGGAGAATAGGAAGGGGAAAAAGATGTAGAACTGACCTTGCGTCATGGCGATTTTTATTGGACACCGAGTGTCCAATAAAGTTTTGGAAAAGCATATCCGAGTGTACCTACATTCCTACATTCAAGCGTTTGACGCATCTTTCGTCCGTTGGTATAGTTTATTTATGTTTCCTTCCTCGAAAATCAAAACTGCACTTGTTCTGTATTCCGGCGGGCGGGATTCGTCGGCGACCGCGCTTGAGATGGCACGCCTCGGATACATGGTGAAATTATTTACTTGTCAGTAGGGACTGTCCGAGCTTGTGGGTCCGCGCGGTGACTCGGCGCCGGACATTAGGCACGCAGAGCTCATGGGGGCTTTCCCGAAATATATCGACCCTGATCGCGCAATCATGGTAATCCATATCTTGTGCGAAAACTAGCGATCGAGAAAACAAACGAAACGCATGTGGTGTATCCGATTGCCCTTGCGCTTGCGGTTCATGTCGATGCTATTCTCTATTGTATGAAACGAGACATCAAACATATTGCATGCGGATATTCGGGGTATCAAGCAACGAGAGACATCTATATTGAACAACGCGAGGATTTTCTTTTGTTGATGAAGGAATTTGTTGGCGAGTATGGAATCGAATACCATACTCCTGTTATAAAAAAAACAAAACATGAGGTCATGGATATTCTGGAACGGCATGGCGTGAGTTCAAACTCGCTTGAAAATAAGTCGATATTCGGCGGCATTTCTTTTAATGTTGAGCACGCACTGTCATATCGGAACCGGTCGCTTCCGATATGCAAAGGGCATATCGAGCTTATGAGGGCGTAAAGAATGTAATCATCATTACATGGACACGATCACATACATAAAGAAAGCGCTTTATTTCGCCGCAGAAAAACATGATGGCCAATATCGCAAGGGTACGCGCGTTCCCTACATTGTGCACCCGGTGTTAGTTGCCCTTGCGGTAAAGCGATATACTGACGATGAGGAGATCTTTATCGCGGCGCTCTTACACGACGTGCTTGAAGACTCGAGCGATGTTTCTCCCGAACTTTTACAAGAAGAATTCGGATATCGGGTCGCTCGAATCGTTGCCGAAGTAAGTCATCCGCGCGAAAAAAAATATTCTTCATGGAAAGAAAAAAAAGAAATGTATTTAGATAGGATTAAAAGCGCGTCTCTCGATGCGCTTATCGTCGTAGGTGCCGATAAAATGGTCAATATGCAAGCATACTTTGACGCTTTCAAAAAAGACGGCGGAGAACACGTCATCGCGAAACATTTCAACGCGACATCTGCCGAGTATTTTTGGTATTATGATGCGGTGGGGGACATTCTCGACACTATGCTCCATGATGGCGTACTCGCGCGAGAATATCGGGAACTTCTCGATGGATACAGAAAGACCTGTGAGCGATAAGTGCTCACAGGCCTATTCAAGTCCGTCATATTTTCTTTTGTGGTACGCCTCGTGCAGCAGCTCGTTCATTGCATGAAATTCATACGTGGTAATTTGAATTTCGAATGGAACGCCATTTCGATACGCAATGAACTGTAAGAGGCGGAGCACTTTTCCTTCGAGAGCGGGATCGTTGGGACGCGTCTTTGGATTCGCGATGTAGTCATGTTCGAGATAACCATGAAACGCCTTCGTGATCCGTTCAAGAATGGCATACACCTCGGAAACCGACGCGACAAGAACCCTAATGCCGTACACATCGTTTATCCTAGAAACATTATGCGTTTTGTAGAAGCGCATTTTCCTCCTCAATGCTTCTATGTTCTTGACACGCGGTGTCACCTGCGGATTATGCGAAATTTTTTCCGCAATAGCTCGTATCTCGTTTGCAAGTATGTTGATAGAGCACTGGATACGATTTCGATAGAGCGTATGAGGGTTTTTTGCATCGTACACCTCCTTTCTCTTGTTGGAGTGTAGCATTGATATTACGAGGCATCAAGCATCTGTTTTTTGATCTTATGCGCATTGTGTATAGAAAAAATCATACCAGTTTGTTAAAATGAAAAGAATAAAAGAATGTTTTTCATGCATGTGAATTTGTTCGAGACCGTTACGCCGGCAAGTTTGGTAACGCTCGGTTCAGGGGTGCTTGTTTTGGTTGTAGGGATATTGATATATGTGCGTGATTCTAGCAGAAAGGACACTACCATGTTCCTCCTGATAACCGCCTCTGCCATGGTGTGGTCGATAACCGCCGGACTTTTGCAGTCGATCTCTCATAGCGACATTGAAGAAGCGCTTATTCGCTTGCTCTATATCAGTGGTGCTAGCATGCCCATGATGTCAATATTTTTCGCGGACTCGCTGTCGGTGGGGAAATTTCGGTTTAATAAATTGCGCTCGGCTGGCATTATCGTGCTGTCACTCCTCATGTTCTCCCTCATCGCCTTCTCTGATCTTATCGTATGGAGAAGAGCTGATGTTTCGCACGGGTGGGAGAACGAGATTGCGCGCGGCCCGCTTTTTTTTCTCTTCGTTTTGTATCTTATCGTGGTTTTCACCGCAAGTCTTGCAACGTTATGGCGAAAATATCGCGAAGCGGCCGGCGTTTTCAAGATTGAATTGCGTTATATAATGATCGCTCTTGCCATCGCGATGTTCTCCATTTTTATCATCAACCTGACTTTACAGATCATGGGATATTATGATGTGGCATGGATCGGTCACATGGTGGCGTTTCTTACTGCTACAATCATTGGATATATCATGGTTAAGTACAATTTTTGGAATATAAAACTCATGGCAACGGAACTTTTCATAGTGCTTATTTCTCTGACACTTTTTACGGAAGTGATTTTCTCACGATCAGTCATTGATTTTGTCGTCAAAGGAACGATTCTTGCTCTGGTGGTTTCATCAAGTTTTTTTCTCACTAGGAGCGTTAAGCGCGAAACGGAAAGCAGGCAGGAAGTTGAAAAACTGGCCGAGGAGCTTCATAACGTCAATATACGCCTCCAAGAGCTCAATAAGAAAAAGTCTAACTTCGTTGAGATCGCGGCTCACCACCTGCGCGATCCACTTACCGCGATCCGCGGATACACGTCGATGCTTCTTGAAGGATCATTCGGTCTGCTTTCGGCAAACGCGCGTGGCGCAGTGATGAAGATATCAGAATCAAGCAAGCGTTTGCTCGTAATCATTGAGGAGTTCATGGACATATCGAAGATCGAATCGGGGAAGATCGAATACCGGTTCGAAAAAGCCGATCTGGGCAACGTTCTTACCGACATTATCGAAGAAATGAAATCTTCTGCGGAGTCGTCCGGATTATTACTTACTCTAGAGATCGTGCCGAAAGAAGATTATCGCATTGCGGTAGATATTGGGAAGATCCGCCAAGTGATCTCGAACCTAATAGACAACGCGCTCAAATATTCTCTCAAAGGGGGTATTAAAGTGCGAATGTATAAGACTAGGAAAAAGAAAATTCTCATTATAGTTTCTGATACTGGTATTGGGATGATTCAGGCAACCATTGAGAAAATATTCAAGAAGTTTAGTCGTGCCGCCAACGCGAGCAAATTTCACACCGGCGGATCAGGGCTTGGACTTTATGTAGCGAAGGAGATCATTCGCAATCATGATGGACGGATTTGGGCCGAATCGGCAGGTCTCGGGAAGGGTTCGACGTTCTATGTCGAGCTTGATCCCGGGATTATGCACCAAGCAACTCCAGTGCCAACGGAAGAACAAAGCAGCGAAAAAGGTCCGACCTTTTCAGCTACCGGTTGAGTGGTAAGATAATGAGATATGTCGCGGCAGTTTCAAAAAAGAACCGAGGATTTCATGTGCGAGTATTGTGGCGCGGCCGTTATGGGAAGCGGGTACACCAATCATTGCCCGCGGTGTCTCTGGAGCAAACATGTCGATGTTAATCCGGGCGACCGTGCGCAGTCGTGCGGCGGAATGATGGAGCCGTCACGGATAGAGTCGCGTTCCGGCGAATTCACGATCATTCATCAATGTCGAAAATGTGGCTTTGAAAAGCCGAATCGCGCCGACAAAGACGACGATCTTGAGAAATATTTCGATCATGATTGGTCAAAAAGGTAGACTACACAAAGACTTGTTTATTTGATATGATGGCGCGATGGAAATAGAAGGAGCACCAAACGAAGCGGATATCGTGAAAGCGCGATTGCAAGCCCGCAACAAAATACAAATAGAGCTTGCGCAACGGCACGCGAACGGCCGTCCTTTGAATGAGGCTTTGCTCGAGTTTGCCACTGCTGGCAAGGCAAAACTTTTTGGAGATATTATCGCGGCTCACCCGGAAATGCTTGACCATTACCTTATTGACCCGGAAGGTACACTTGATGAGGTGGAAGGTGAGCTCTACCACTGATTTTCATACTATGGAACGAATTTTTACCAAAGGCCTTAACGCGCATGGGGAGAAGACGTGACCATTGCCGGCTAGTTTGACGCGCGCCGAGACCACGAGAAGCTCATCTTTATTGATCTGCGCGACGCAACGGGCTTTGTTCAAGTTATTGCATTACCGAATCACAAAGAGGCGCGTGAGACAGCGGGTAAGCTCTGTTCGAAGCGGGTCGTGAAATACGAGGGAAAGTCAATAAACGACTCGACAATATGATGAACCAAAATATTCCGACTAGGGACATTGAGATTGAAGTAATCGAGATAACCGTTTTGAGCGAAGCAGACGAGTTGCCGTTCGATAAGGGGAGAGTTCAACCTCGATACTTATATCAAATCAATACGCTCTTGTCGGAGTAGGGACGTGTTTGTTTACAGAGTTAACCTTATGAGGTAACACTCTAGCTTAGTTCCCCTCCGTACTTTCGTAAGGACCGACCTTGCAGAAAAAATGACCTTACGGAAGAAGACAAAACCGATTATCATATCGGTAGATGAAATACTAAACCGTGTCACCTCATATGGTTAACTAAACATTATTTTGACAAAGTTTCCGCGCGGAGATATCATTGTGTGCAGAAAAAACCTTGTTCCACCACTGTTTCTCTTTTTTTGGAGAGTAGAAAATGCCAAACAAGCCAAAAAATTATGAGGCACTGTCGCGTCTCATTGATAAAGCCAAAATTTCGGACAAATTTGCGCGTATTTCAAACGGTCTGCCGAAAGTGAACAATGAGAATAGGGTAGCCGGCGTATGTCGTGTTTGCAGAGGCGATGTCGTTGAGGTTATATTTCGTGAGTGTGTCGTTCCTCCCAACGAACGCATCTTTGGTCCAGGGAGCAAGGAACAATTTCAAATTATTAAAAGCTACCACTGCAGAGAGTGCGGTATCGTGTATGCGTTTCCGCCTCCTTCGCACAAAAAAAAGGTGTAGGTAGCTCGCAGTTCTGTGATCGGGAAAGAGTCTTCAAGTCGGGTCTTTTATGGCTCGACTTGTTTTTTGACAAACTAGATTGCTGATCAAGCGATATCCTATAATCATACAGCACTTTTTTTATGCTATAATGAAGTCGCTTATGGTGGAAGGATATATCGTAAAAACAGAGGTATTTGAAGGACCACTTGGACTTTTGTTGTCTTTGATCGAAAAACGAAAACTTCTTATCAACGATATTTCTCTCGCGAAGGTTGCCGATGATTACATGGCATACATCCAAAATCTCACCGCGTTTCCGACAAGCGACGTGGCGAGTTTTATTCTTGTCGCTTCTGCATTGGTGCTCATAAAATCAAAATCGCTCCTGCCGACGCTTACTCTTACCGAAGAAGAAACCGGCAGTATCGAGGATCTCGAACGGCGTCTCAATGAGTATAAACGGATCAAAGAACTCTCTGCGCATGTGCAAGAACGTTTCGGTGCAAACATTATCTTCGCGCGCAATCAATCAAGGGTTATCAATCCGGTTTTTTCTCCGGACAAGACAGTTACCGTGTCGGGAATACTGTCGGCGATCAGATCAACCATCGCTGGTTTTCCCAAGAAAGAGAGAATCCCGAACGCCATCGTCAAAAAAGTCATCAGTCTCGAGGATGTCATTGAGAATCTTTCGAAGAGAATACAGTCCATGCTTTCAATAAGTTTTCGTGAGTTTTCCGGATTGGGGAAGGTGGAAAAAGGGAATATTGTGGTAAGCTTTCTCGCAATGCTTGAATTGGTGCGGCAGGGGATCATTTTGGTTTCCCAAGAGAACAATTTTGATGATATTCACATGGAGTCAATGAAACTCGACACTCCGCATTACCATGCATAAGCTATTTTAGAAGAACAGAACATGAACAAAGAACAAAACACGATGATCGATTTTGCCGCCTTGCTTGAAGCCGTGCTCTTCTTCAAGACGGAGCCGATATCGATCAAGAAACTTGCCGAGGCGCTTGAAGCTCCCGAGCCGACCGTTGCCATGGGTCTCAAGGAGCTCGCAGATCGGCTTAAGGGAAGGGGGATCGTACTGATGGAGAAAGATAATGACGTTATGCTCGGTACGATTCCCGAGGCAGGCGGCATTATTGAAAAGCTTAAACGTGAAGAGATCACGAAAGAGATCGGGAAAGCAGGCCTTGAAACACTCTCGATCGTACTCTATAAAGGACCGATCTCGCGAAGTAGAATTGATCATATCAGGGGAGTAAATTCAGCGTTCATTTTGCGCAATCTTTTAGTGCGCGGTCTTGTTGAAAGGGTTTCCGATCCTGGTCATGCTCGAGGATTTTTATACAGAGCAACATTTGACCTACTTTCGTATCTTGGAATATTGAAACCAGAAGAGCTTCCGGAATATGAGTTGATCGATCAAGGAATCGCGGACTTTGAAAAGTGTTCTGATGAAGAAGAGGGAAATGAGACAACGGAGAACGCGACAACGAGGGAGGAAGTGTAATGTTTTACGGCAACCAAGTTTACTGATTAAAAATGAAACAATTTTTTAAAAAAATCGAGCGGGAAGACATCCACATGTTCGGGGCAATGTTTCTTGTTGGCATTTTGTTTGTTGCCATATTTCCTTACGTCGGCATTGACGACCTCGGTCATGCGAGTAAATTGGAAGAGGCATCGGTGCATGAAGTCTTGATCGAGAAAGAAGCGGCCGATCCGTTCGATGAGATAGAACTTGAAGCGATTGCGGCGTACGTTTTCGACATAAGAAATGATGTATCGCTTTTTGCCCACAATGAGAATGAACGACTCCCGCTTGCTTCGGTGACGAAAGTGATGACGGCCGTAATTGCATCTGACCTTATCCCAAAATCAACGGTTGTGACGGTACACTCGGGCGACATTGCTCTCGATGGGGATTCTGGTCTTCATGTCGGGGAACAATGGAGACTTTCTGACCTCATAGATTTTACTCTTACAACCTCTTCCAATGATGGAGCGAGTGCTATTGCGTCTGTTGCCGGTTCTTATGGGCAAGTTGATTATGGAATGTCGGTAGAAGAAGCAAAAAGTTTGTTTGTTGCGGCAATGAACGAAAAAGCCGTATCAATCCCGCTTCCTAACACCGTATTTTTCAACGAAACGGGTCTTGACGTGGATGATGTCACGAGCGGCGCCTATGGAACAGCGAAGGATATGACAACGCTCTTCGCGTATGCCGTACGCAATTATCAGCAGATATTCGAGTCAACCTCATACCGTGAGTTCGTCGCGCAATCTCTTAGTGAAATATCTCACAGCGCATCAAATACCAACGAAATGATTGGGAAAATCCCCGGACTCATCGCATCGAAGACCGGTTTTACCGATCTTGCGGGTGGAAATCTGGTAGTTGTTTTTGATGCCGGACTTATGCGTCCCATTGCCATATCGATCCTCGGCTCAAGCGAAGAGGGACGATTCAGCGATATGAAAAAACTCGTTGACGCAAGTGTTCATAAAGTAAGTACCGAGTAGAAGATTTGTTATCATGCGAGGAAGCGAGTATAATTATTATGTTGTATTTGTATGATAATGGATGTTGTAAAAGTTTTTTTTCCGTCAACACTTGCGTTTTTTATCGGTGTCGCCATGACGCCATCTCTTATTCACTTTTTGTATAAATATAAATTATGGAAAAAACAGTCAGGAAAATCGGGATCGCTCGGCGGGGGAGGCACACCAATCTTTAACAAACTCCATAAGGATCGCGACACCGGAACTCCGCGTATGGGAGGGATCGTCATTTGGGGAAGCGTTCTTATCACTATCGCCTTAATATGGATTGTATCAAAAATATTCCCGACCGAGCTTACGCAAAAAATGGATATGGTGAGCAGAGGGCAAACATGGCTTCCGCTTTTTACGCTTGTCAGCGCTTCGCTCGTGGGGCTTGTCGACGACTTTCTTATTGTGTTTGGCAAAGGCGGGTATATCGCGGGAGGAATTCCGCTGCGTATCCGAATAGCGATCGTGCTACTTCTCGGGTTCATTGGTGCTTCGTGGTTTTTCTTTAAACTCGATGTCTCGAGTTTTTATGTGCCGTTTGTCGGAGATGTCGGACTAGGAATCTTCTTCATCCCATTTTTCATGCTTGTTATGCTCGCGCTGTTTTCTGGCGGCGTGATCGATGGGATTGATGGGCTCTCCGGCGGTATCATGGCCACTATTTTTGGCGCCTATGCGGGAATCGCTTTTTTCCAACACCAGATCGATCTTGCGGCGTTTTGTGGGGTTGTTGGGGGAGGAACGCTTGCATTTCTCTGGTTCAATGTGCCACCAGCTCGGTTCTATATGTCCGAAACGGGAATTCTCGGTCTTACAACAGCTCTTACGGTCGTAGCATTTCTTGCCAACGGTGTAGCGGTTCTTCCGATCATCGCCCTGCCTCTCTTTGCGGCTTCACTTTCTGATATAATACAAATATCATCGAAGAAACTCAGAAATGGAAAAAAGGTATTTCTCGTGGCGCCTATCCATCATCACTTCGAGGCGCTTGGTTGGCCGCCGTATAAAGTAACGATGCGATTTTGGATCATCTCGGTGATCTGTGCCATAATCGGAATGGTGGTGTTTTTTATCGGTTAATTACGAACAGTTTGAACGCAACAAATGGTACGACGAAAATCTGATAGAATTTTCTTTTTCACCACCATTTTTTTGGTTGTGTTTGGTTTGTTTATTTTTTCTTCCGCGTCGCTCGGGCTTCTTTCAAGAAGCGGGGCAACATTTTCAAGCGTTGCTTTCAGCCAGATATTCCTTGGGGTATTCCTTGGAAGTATCGCACTCTTGATCGCCTTGAACGTACCCTATCGTTTTTGGAGGCAGTATTCGTTTTATATTTTTCTTTTATCTGTCCTTGCATCCGTTGCTGTTTTTATCCCGGGACTTGGATTGCCTCACGGCGGCGCGGTACGATGGCTTGAGATCGGGTCCATTTCGTTTCAACCGGCTGAATTTCTTAAGTTCGGATCGATTGCCTACTTGAGCGCGCTATTCTCGTCGTTGCGAAAAGAAATGCATAGCATAAAGGGTATTCTTCCGCTACTCATTGTTGTAGGTATCGTAGCCGCCGTTCTTATCACACAACCGGACACGGGAACTTTCATCGTCATTTTGACTGTTTCATTCCTTATGTTTTTCGTCGGAGGAGGAAGATGGCGCTATATTTTTTATCTGATTATGCTCGCCGCGGTACTTTTTGGCGTATTGGTTTATTCAAAACCATATCTCCAGGTTCGAATCATGACCTTTCTTGATCCGGTACGCGACCCCTCTGGCGCAAGTTGGCAACTGCAACAATCGCTCAATGCCATCGGTTCCGGGAAAATATTCGGGAGAGGGTTTGGACAAAGCATACAAAAGTTTCGCTACCTTCCCGAACCGATAGGAGATTCAATCTTTGCCGTCGCGGCTGAAGAATTCGGCTTTGTCGGCAGCGTACTCATTCTTCTCATGTTTGCGCTCTTTTGCGTCCGCGGACTGCAAATATCAGCCCGTGCTCCCGATTACTTCAGTGGACTTTTAGTGCTGGGGCTTGTTATACTTATAACATTCCAGTCATTGATCAACATCGCTTCAATGCTTGGAGTTTTCCCGCTGACAGGTCTTCCGCTACTTTTTATAAGCCACGGAGGAACTGCGTTATTTTTCGCATTGTTTGAGGTCGGCATCATACTCAACATTTCGAAATTCATGAAAAAATGATTACTGCATGAAAGTCTTATTCACCGGTGGCGGATCGGGAGGACATTTTTACCCGATCATAGCTATCGTCCAAAAGTTAAATATACTTCTTGATCGGGAAGGACTCAAGGATGTCCGACTGTATTACATGTCAGATACTCCTTACGATGAAAGTCTGGTCACTAAAAACAAACTTGAGTTCATTAAGGTGAACACAGGGAAAATGCGGCAGTACTTTTCAGTGAAAAATATTATCGATGTATTCAAGACTCCAATCGCGGCGACGCGCGCGGTGTTCAAGCTTTTCATCCTCTATCCCGATGTGGTCATTGGAAAGGGGGGATACGCGAGTTTTCCAGCGCTCTTTGCCGCACGGCTCCTGCATATACCGGTTATTATCCACGAATCTGACAGTGTGCCCGGAAGGGTCAACAAATGGGCTGGGAAATTCGCAAAACAGGTAGCGATATCCTATCCGTATGCCGCACAATTTTTCCCCAAAAAAAGAACCGCAGTGACTGGTAATCCGATCCGTGAAGAAGTGACAGTCCCGATGCGGGGCGGGGCGCTGGAAATGCTCGGTCTCGAACAGGGTGTTCCGGTTGTGCTGGTTCTTGGGGGATCACAGGGCGCGCAGATTATCAACGATGCTGTTATTGGCGCGTTACCGTTTCTTCTTGATCGGTACCAAATCATTCATCAGGTTGGGATGCGTAATATAAAGAGCATTGAGAATGTTCTTGGTATTGTATTAAAGGACAATACTCATGCAAAACGATATAAACCGCTTGCTTTTCTTTCCGACGACCAAATGCGCGCGGCAAGCGGGGTAGCGGATCTGGTTGTCTCACGCGCTGGCTCGACCATATTCGAGATCGCTTTATGGGGCATTCCGGCAATAATTATTCCGATCACCGATTCGAACGGAGATCACCAGATTAAAAATGCATATTCGTATACTCGCGCCGGGTGCGCTGAGGTCATTGAAGAGAAGAATCTTTCTCCCTATCTCTTGGCGACGGAAATAAAACGAATAATGGAGGATGGCGCAAAAATGCAGGAAATGAGAGAGGCGGCTGGTAGATTTGCCAATCCCGGCGCGGCGGAAAAGATCGCACAGCAAATAATGAACATTCTCTTTGAGCACTCGGGCAAAAAACGCTAAATACCCCATGCTTTTCTTGCCGCTTGCCACTCTGTAGATTATAATGGCGAAGAAGGGTTTTGCCCTCCAGTTTGCTTGTGTCTATTGCCAATAAAAAAGTGATTACCCGCTTCGCGCCCTCTCCAACGGGTGTATTGCATGTCGGCGGTGCACGAACGGCGCTTTTTAACTATCTTTACGCTCGTCAGCATGAAGGAAATTTTCTTCTGCGCATCGAGGATACCGACAAAGAGAGGAGCAAAAAAGAATACGAAGAAAATATCATAAACGGCCTTGCGTGGCTTGGAATTTCTTATGACAAATTGTATCGCCAATCAGAACGCGCAGACAAGCATAAAGATTGTCTTCAAAGACTGATCAATCGCGGACTTGCGTACGAAGCGGAAGAGGGGAAAGACGGCAGTGGCAAAGTGATACGCTTCAGAAATCCCGGTGCCAAAATTTCCTTCCATGACGCGATACGCGGAAACATCGAATTTGATACAACCGAATTAGGCGACTTCGTGGTCGCTAAAAATATTGATACGCCGCTCTTTCATTTGGCGGTTGTTGTTGACGACTTTGAGATGGGCGTAACGCAGGTCATTCGCGGGGAGGACCATATCTCAAATACCCCGCGGCAGATCCTCTTGCAAAGCGCCATTGATGCCCCTCATCCAACTTATGCGCATATACCGCTCATCCTTGCGCACGACAAATCAAAACTCTCAAAGCGACATGGCTCGGTTTCTCTTGTTGAGTTTCGTGATAAAGGGTATCTACCTGATGCCATGGTAAATTTTCTTGCGCTTATTGGTTGGCATCCCGAGGGAAGCGGCGAACTATTTTCGATGAATGATTTGGTAAAAGAATTTACGCTTGAACGGGTACAGAAGGGCGGAGCTATTTTCAATATTGAAAAACTTGATTGGCTGAATCGCGAGTATCTAAAAAAAATGTTGCCGGAAGAATTTGAAAAAAAGGTTATTGAATATATTCCGGAAAAGTTTAAAAAAAGCGATAAAAAAATTTCCGAACGCATGCTTAAAAATATCGCTCTAATCATTGTTGAGCGGATCAACACGCTCTCTGATATTTCTGCAATGTTCGAATCGGGTGAATTTGATTATATCTTCGAGCGTCCGACTTATGATCCGAGGAAACTTCTTTGGAAAGGCACGCCTGACCTGCTTGTTACCAAACAAAGACTTGACAAAGTAATAGAATTACTGCAAGAAATTGACGAAGAAAATCTAACTGGCGACACAGTGAAAGAAACCGTGTGGAAGTATGCTTCTTCTGAAGGAAGAGGGGATGTGTTGTGGCCAATGCGGTTCGCTCTCTCTGGAAAGGAAAAATCGCCGGACCCATTTGTGCTGGTCAGTATACTAGGGAAAGAAGAATCATTAAAACGGCTTCGATATGCTTCCGAGACGCTTATCGCGCGCAACTCCTAAAAAACCGTATGAAAAGATCGAAATTTTCAAAGAAACATAGCGTCACAACATCTTTATTTTTTGCGGCAATGATATGCTTGCTTTCTCTTTCTTTCGCCCGCGCGGCGCTCGTTGACGATATAAAGCAAAAAATATCAACTAAAAATACCGAGATCGAGAAGCTCGAACAGGAGATTGAAGTATACCAAAATGAAATTGAAAGTCTTGGGAACCAAGCGAATACTTTTCAAAATTCGATCAAGATGCTTGATACGACAAAGCGGCAACTTGAAAAAAACATCATCGTAACCGAACAGAAAATAGATTCAACCGCGCTTACTATTGCGAAGCTTTCAATCGAACTTGATCAAAAGCAGACTGATATCAATCGGCTAAATGAGGCAATCGCAGGAATTATGCGTCGAGTGAACGAAGCAGACGATACCACGCTTCTTGAGATTGTTCTTTCGAACGATGATCTTTCATCGCTTTTGATTGAAATGGAGAACCTTCAACAATTCCATGCTGTCGCGCGCGAAAAACTTCAACAACTCGAATTGTTGAGAGAAGAACTATCTGATACTCGAACGGAGTCGGAGGATGAAAAAGATCAGCTGGTTGATTTGCGTGCGGAATTAAGCGATAAAAAAAAGATTGTGCAAGAGAATAAGGATGAAAAGAGTAATCTGCTTTCAAAAACAAAAAATAAAGAATCAAATTATCAAAAAATCCTTAATGAGAAAAAGGCACTGAAAGAACAATTTGAACAACAACTTCTTAAATATGAGTCAGATCTTCGTATTGCAATTGATCCGCGCAGTCTTCCTTCGGCTGGAAAGGGCGTACTTGCGTGGCCGCTCGACAAAATACGAATAACACAGAAATTTGGCAATACCGAATTTGCACAAAGTGGCGCTTATAGCGGGCAAGGGCATAACGGGGTGGACTTTGGTGTTGCTATTGGGACACCGGTTAAAGCGACGCTCACTGGAACTGTTGTCGAAACGGGTAATACCGATGCTTATTCCGGATGCTACTCATACGGCAAATGGGTTCTTATACAACACCCAAATGGCCTCTCGACGCTTTATGGGCACCTCTCGCTTATTAAGGTATCGAGCGGCCAAACGGTCGCCACCGGCGATGTGATCGGGTATAGTGGCAATACCGGATATACAACTGGGCCACACTTGCACCTGACCGTTTTTGCGACCCAAGGGGTTAAAATAGTGCGCATGGGAGATATTAAAACCATAACCAACTGTATGGATGCGCGTATTCCGGTGGCACCCCTCAATGCTTATCTTGATCCATTAATCTACTTGTAAAGCACTGAGCTTCTTCCTTGATAAATCTTTGGGATGTATAATATAGTTGCCATGAACACACCAAGAAACACTGGCGGATTTTTGAAACTCATCGTAGTACTCATTATTGTTATTGTTACGCTTTCTTATTTCAGTTTCGATTTAAAAACTATCACAGAATCAAGCGCTGGACAATGGGTAATGAGCCACGCCACGTATGCTTGGGGTAATTATTTGTATCCAGCAGGAGGATTTCTTTGGGATAAAGTCATTGTGGGATTCGTTTGGGTTCATGTCGCGTCTTTTTTTGGTGTTGATACCGCAACGTCACCAGATGGATCATCGCTCGCAACGTCGACTCTCGATGTGATCGCAATGTAGCTACGGTAATTATTTTGCGATAGGCAATAGGGCGACTTTAGGATCCTGCTTTATTCTTTATTATAGTGTCGCAAAAGATATATTGTGCGACATCTATATACTTTCCCACAAAGCACTAATCGTATGAGCCCCTATCCCCTCATACTACTAATCAAGCCAATGTCGGATTCGGGTAGGTGCGCGGCAACTACTTTATCATCGTCGTTAATCAGCTCGATGTACGATGGCGATACACATATCTATCAATAGCAACCATCAGTTTTTTTATTTTTTTGTATGCTTTTCCAAAACTTTATTTTATTGGACACCGAGTGTCCAATAAAATCCACTACTAATGAGCTAATTTTTATGACCTCGCTTTCTTTCATCTTTTTGTGTTTAAGTCGTAGCATGCCCGTTTCGTCTTGTAACTTTCGATCGCTTGTTGACACATGAGAAAAAGCGGCGCGGGAAGATCATCAAGCGCATACCACCCCTATGACTCTGCCATGTCCGGTTCAAGATGCTTCGGTGCGTACCGTGTTACATTCGACAAGAATTGGAACGAAATGTTTTTTATCTCAATACCATACTCCTCACGCGTCTCTCATTCCGCGCGTTATGCGTAACGATTCTCCATACTCAAGAGTCCGCCCGGAAAGGCACATTCCCGGCTCCGTGCGCCCTTTTTCGTTTTTCGAGGAGTACTTTTCCTTTCCGAAAGATTATCACCCCGACACCGACTTTTGGTTCTTGATTTTCCTCCATAAGTTTAATTAACGCCTTGCATCATGTCGCACAATATTATTATCGCTAATCGTTTCTCGACGTGCTGTTCTCCATTCTGCATACGCCGCGCAAGGCCGCTACGTCTTCCGCGGTCAGTTCCGGGCGTTCGGTATCCTGCTTCTCCATCAGGTAATACATGATTGCTGTCGGGTTACTCAGGTGGTCGATTCCGAACGCGTGACCGAATTCATGCGCCAGTACAATTTCAAGATCGGAAAGATCGTCGAATTGGAACACGTTTATCATTGTTCCCGTGTACTGCCCTTGTTCAAATTGCTCTTCCGTAAAAGTTGTGTTGTAGGAATCAACACTCTTATTAAAGGTGCTGGCATACATATTGATCTTGTCAGTGAGCGCGTTGATGTTAGCGTTCTGCTGATTGAGTTCTTGCCGTTCGTTTTCGAGTTCTTGCTGGAGCCGCTCAAGATCGGAGCGCTCTTTTGCAAATTCATTGTACACCTTTTCCGGAGCACCACCGGCACTGTTCCAGTGAGTGACTTGCGTATTATAATTCGTGAGCCGCTTATCATAGAGTGCGCCAGACGCGTTGTATTCATCAAGCCGTTTTTCCTGTACTGCAACCAGCGTGTCGTATTGGGCAACAAGACCTTGATAAAGAGTATGCTCTTGGTCGAGTTTTGCTTTGAAACGAGCTTCCTCAATCGTCTTGATCTGCCGTTCGTCAAACACCAAGTTAATCTTAAGCGACGCGTTATCATCACGCGATAATAAATCGAATCCCGTCCCATTCTCCCAGAGTTTTTCCGCGGCAGTAACTGCTTCTTGAAGTGTTACAACGCCAACACCAAACCTGCCGTCAATGCTGCCGATCGCATAGGTAAGCGGTTTCTCACACACTGTCGGCGCGGAAAACAAGTGTGCCAAATCAGGCGGATTCTTCGCCCACGCCACAGTGAAAGCGATGACGAGGACAGGAATGCCGATTATTGCCCCAAGGGCTTTTGCGCGACTCGTATTCATATTCAAGGATTATATTACCTCTTTTTCTTTCGTTCTTCCAGAAGCAGTTCTCGTTTTTGCTCCGCTCAGCGGCTATATCCTCCCGGCGTGCCGTCCGAACGGACGACCCGGTGGCATCGGATTGCCGAGTTGTGATTTTTGTTGAGTATGTTCCCTACGACATAATACACTTTTTGGTTTGCGATTTGCTTGGTAATTTCTCGGTATGTGAGTATTTCGCCTTTTGGGATGCAAGCAATAACTGAAAGAACATTTTCAGTAAAATTATTTTTCATTGATAATCCAAGATTTTACTCACCGGGCAATTCATGTGATCATGACGCGGTCTTGCGGGGCAATAGTTCCTGCCATATTCAATTACGCGATAGGTGAACAAGAACCATTCTTCACGCGGCAAGATTTCCATCAGGTCACGCTCGATCTTCTCCGGATTCATTTCATCAGTGAGTCCCCACAGGCGCGCGAGGCGTCGCACGTGCGTATCCACTGCGATTCCCTCCACCACGCCATACGCATTGCCTAAAACGACATTCGCTGTCTTCCGGGCAACCCCGGGCAGAAGAAGCATCTCCTCCATCGTTTTAGGGATCACGCTGTCAAATTGTTCCTTAAGCATTCGTGCCGCCCCCAAAATGTTCTTCGCTTTATTGTGATAAAATCCGGTCGAATGGATACGATGCTCAAACTCCGCAAGATCGGCATTCACATAATCATCAAGTGTCCGATATTTCTTAAAAAGCGCTTCAGTGACCTCGTTGACCTTTTTATCGGTACACTGCGCGGAGAGAATGACCGCGATAAGCATCTCCCAATTGTTTGAATATCGGAGCGCCATCTTCGCGTCCGGAAAAAGCCGCGCGAGTCGAGTGAGGACTTTTCGCGCCTGCTTCTTTCGCCGTGCGAGCGTACTATCGGAAATGTTACGAGATGACGGCATATCTTTTTTTATTTTTTACGAGCAAACCTTCTTCAGTGAGATTGGCAAGGATTTTTTCCAGTCGATCATCTTTGGTCTCTTTCCCGATACGCTCTGTTGTGCTTGGACCATTAGTAAGAAGAAATTTGATGATCAGTCCGCGTGTTTGTCGACTCGACCCTTTAAACCGTGATTGCTTGGCGTATCCTTTGCTTTTGTGATTCGGATTTTTTATGATCTTCGGCAAGTGAGCGCCGAAATCCATGAGCGCAGAGTACCATTCCCGCGCTCGTTTGCGAGGGAGCGCTCTTGCTACAAGCGGCATAATGTCCGCGTCAGCAACCGTCGTCGCATGAGCAAAGAAAAAATGGATGAACACGCGTCGAATGTTCGTCTCGATAAAGACGGCCGGTTCATTCCACGCGAACACTCGCATGGCGGACGCGGTCGCCTCCCCTATTCCGGGAAGCGCAACAAGCGCCTCCTGATCGTTCGGAACAACACCACAGAACTCGTCGCGTATGATTTTGGCCATTTTCCAGAGCGCCTGCGCGCGCCGATTGTACCCAAGCCCTTGCCACATCGCAAGCACTTCTGCCATGCTCGCTCCGGCGAGTGTCTCAACATTCGGAAATCGCTTCAAAAAAGGCTCGTATTTCTGTTCTACGCGGCTGGTTTGCGTCTGTTGAAGCATAATTTCCGAAACGAGTATCTCATATGGGTCTGCTGTCTCACGCCATGGAAATGCCCTTTTTTGAGTCCTGTAGAAAGCCCAAATTGTCCTCCTGAACGTATGTATGTTGTATGCGGGTGTTTTATCCGTTTCCACGAGCATTATGATACCACAGAGCAATTGAGTGTCGCCACAACTGAAAATAGTTCAGCTCCTCGCTTTATTTCATGGTATAGTGACCGAAAGAATGATGTTGAAAAAATACATATTTGTGGTAGTAGCGGTTTTCGTAATTGCGCTCATCGCGGGATATTTTTGGTTGCGACCGGATACCTCCATTACCAACTATCCTTCATCGGGAGCTAACATCATCGCGTTCGGCGACAGTCTCGTGCGAGGTGTCGGTGCGTCCGAAGGACACAATTTCGTCGACCTTCTTTCCGAGAAAACAGGTCGTTCCATCGCAAACCTCGGTGTCGCGGGTGACACGACCGCGGACGGATTGGCGCGCGTAAATGAACTCGACAAGTATCAACTAAAAGTGGTGCTTGTGCTCCTCGGCGGCAACGACCATTTGAAAAAAGTGCCAATTGATGAAACGTTCGACAATCTTGCACGGTTGATTGAGAACATTCAGTCGCGTGGCGCGATCGTGCTTTTGCTTGGCGTGCGCGGAGGGTTGTTCGCGGATCGGTTTGCCGATCGCTATGAAGCGTTAAGCAAAAAATATCATACTGCTTATGTGCCGGACATACTCGACGGACTCTTCGCTCACCCGGAATATATGTCAGATGAAATCCATCCCAACGAAAAAGGATACGCCAAGATCGCAGAACGTATCTACCCGGTGCTGGAGAACATCCTGCAGTAGCTGTCCGCGCGATGTTTTCGTTTTAGAGAGTATGCTACAATGACTCAATGAAAACGTCATATTCCGCTCTTAATACCTATAAAACCTGCCCGCTCAAGTATAAATACAGTCAGATCGATAAACTGAAAGAACCGAAGCGGATCGAGTCGGTGTTTGGCACGATTATTCATTCCGCGCTGAAATTCATGTTTGAACGTAATCCGCTTTACCCCACGCTCGACGAGGTCATTGATTTTTATACGAATAAATGGGGCGAAAAGTCGGAAAAGGTCGAGTGGCGCAACCCGGAGAAAAAAGACGCGGAAGAAAAAATGTATTTCGAGGAAGGGGTTAAAATATTAAAGAATTTCTACAAAAAGAATCAGCCATGGACATTCAACGTCATCGAGCTTGAAGGACGATTTTCATTTGACCTTGTTGATGATCTGAACGGTGCGACTCACACCATAAGCGGCATCATCGATCGGATCGATAAAGACCCCGATTCCGATCTCTATGAGATCATTGACTACAAGACCGGCAAGCGAATGCCGCCGCAAAAAGAACTTGAATCGGATCTCCAGCTTGGTATATACCATCTCGCGCTTTCATCTCGTTGGCCACAGACGAAAAGCGAAAATATCAAGACAACTCTCTACTTCCTCAAACACAATAATAAGGTGAGCAACACGTTTACTGCGCCTGTAATTGGCGATGTCCGCGTTCGTGTCATTGGCGCCATTCGCGAGATAGAAAAAAAGACCCAACAAAACGATTTTTTGCCAACCCCCGGTCCTTTGTGCGGCTATTGCGGGTTTAGAAAGATTTGCCCGATGTGGTCGCACGAATATCCAAGCGAAATAATGACTGTTGACGACACCGAGGCGGGTGCCGCGATAGCGGAGTTTTTTGAGATCAAAGATGCCGAAGACCAGAACAAGAAACGTCTTGCCGGGCTTCGCGAAAAGATTCTCTCCTATATGGAAGACCGGAAGCTTTTGCGAGTTTTTAGCTCGCACGGCTATATAACAAAAAATGTTCAGGAACGCTCAAGCTATGATATGGAAAAAGCAAAAGACATTTTAGAACAAGCAGAGATGCTCGATAAAGTATTGTCTCCGGATGAAAAGAAGCTTGAGCGGATTCTTCCCTCATTGCCGGATAATATCCGCGAAAAACTCGCGGCTATCAAAACGACCAAGAAGTTTTTCGTACTCAAACACACGAACAAGAAAAATTCATCCGCCGATAGTCAGCCGGGGAAAGAGCCGGAATAGAGTATGCCATAGAGGTGCTCTATATGCCACAAACTTATTTTAAATATTCGGGAATCTCGTATTGCTGGTATTCGTCGAAAAATCCCCTCCCCCGCAAGAGCCGCGAGAACGCTTCGGTCTCAAGCTTCGCGCCATTAAGTGCGTGGTGCGGGCGTGATTCCGTTTCCATACCGACAAACTCAAGTATCTTGTCGAGAGAGAGCGCCGAGTGTCCATTTTTCAGCGGTATGGGAATTTCGTTCTTAAGGTGATAAGCATAGCACACAGAATGAAGATCGATCGTTCTAAACGCAAATTGAAAATCAATGCCGGCACGTCTGAATGAATCGTTGATGAAATCGCGATCAAAAGACGTATTTTGTCCCGCGATTGTCAGTTCATTACTCTGTTCGACCCAGTGCCAAAAAGCACGGATTGAGTCTTCGAACAATCCTCGTGAAGGATCAAAGCACTCCGCTTCAGTGAAGCCATTAACCGCGAGCGCTTCTTTTGAAACCAAAGCCCCGTCCCACACTTGGCATTCCCGGTAGAATGGGCTTCGGTCAGGCACGTCAAAGTCAACGGCCCCGATGCTCAGTATGGAATATTTTTTCGGATCAAGTCCCGATGTTTCAACATCAATAATAATCATACATCAAAGGCATTCTTGAGTTTTTATTTCCCTCTTGAATGTGACCGGTTTTTCACTGTGTGAAATCTTCATAATGTAAAACGGGCTTCCAAAAAGGGTATTGTTCCCGACATTGCATCTTTGATCGGGGTGGCGCTCAATAATATAAGCAATAAGAGAAAGCTCTGTTTCGACCACGCTATCTATGGTAAGAGAATATTTATCTCTGTTTTGCATCCCGCCAAAAGCGGCAATCACGGTGTTCTTCTTAAAATCTATGTTCGGAAGCGACGGTTTCGGTTTTGTGGCGCTGTATATGTGCGTCCATAATTTTCTCCACGTATCACTATCGGTAACAACAAAATTTTGATCCGTCGTGAATCCGCCATAATATCCGCGAGCGACCTCTGTCGACGGGATGGTATCGGTGGAGAGAATCCCGCTGGTATCGCCGCCTGACGATCCTGTTAATCCCTTAAATAGAAAAACGAACCCAAGCAATATTATCAACCCAACAACGCCGGCAACCATAAAAAGTTTCTGCTTGTCTTTCATCATGATCTTTAATTATAGCATACACAGTAGGGAACCATCCTAATGAGATCAAAGCCCTTTGCAATTTGCCGCCGGCGTATACCCTGCTCGTTGCGCTTCTTCTCGACTCTTGAAGACAATCTTGTTTGAGTCTTTAATTGCCTGCGCGCCGGAGCACCACGGGAAATGATATTTGGTGCCGTTCTTTGACGCGACGAATATCTCTTCGGAAGTCCCAGCGGGATGGTCGGTTGCCGGGTTCCCGATATCGGGAACGATCGCCGCCGCTTGCATGATCGCTTTGGGGTTCTCTATCCTCACTGGCTCCTTCTGTCTTTCAATCTTGGAAAGCCGTCCCAAACCAAAGCTAGCAAAAGCTACAAGGATAATGATGGTCGCGATAAAAAGCGTTTCATTGTGCTCCAAGAAGTGCTTGATTTTTTGTCCGAAATCCGATATACTCATAATTACATTATTATAGCGATTTTTTAGAATTATGGCACATAGAAAAGCTGGAGGAACGGCAAAAAACCTGCGTGATTCAAACCCAAAATACTTGGGGACTAAATTGTACGCCGGCGAGAAGGCAAAACCCGGATCGGTGATCGTTAGACAACGAGGAACCAAAATACTGCCGGGTACGAATGTAGGAATCGGCAATGATCACACTCTTTACGCACTCAAAGAAGGAACAGTGCGGTTCTCCACGAAGAGAAAGATCGGGTTCAATAGTTTGACCAAGAAAAAGAAGGTTGTTAATATTGACTAAAGTCCGTATAAATGGCACAGCAAAAACTCGTCCTACACACAGCGCAGGACGAGTTTTTGCTATGCCATGATATCTGACTCCCGACAAGGTCAATCTTCTTTTTTCTCTTCAACGATGATCTTGAATGTTGCACGCTTATCGCCTACTCCGACATTCACCAGATGTTCTCCGAGCTCCTTGATCGGTTTTTCCAAGAAAATATGCTCCGCATCGATATCAAGATGTGTCTGTTCTTTTATAAGCGAGATGATTTCTTCTTTGTGTATCCCCGCGAATAGATGCCCTTGCTTATTGGCTTTTTCCTGAACGGTAATTACAATGCTTTCAAATCCTTTGATGTTTTTAAGAAGAAGGTCTTCGCGAATTTTGCGGCGCGCTTCCGCATTCTCTTGCTCCGTGGTGGTCTGTCTTATAATCCTCTCGGTTGCGATTTGAGCCAGTTTTCGAGGGAGCAAAAAATTCCTCGCGTAGCCGCGCGTGACTTCTTTCACATCATATTTCTTTCCCACTTTGGGGACATCGCACAATAAAACTATTTTCATTTTTTTATGTTATGTGATTATGAGTATACACAGTTTCCACAAATTTGCAAAAAAACGCCCCGAGTAAACCTGCGGGGCGTGATGGTGAGAGTTGTGTCGGGAAAATCACCTAGCCGGGAGGAGGGAGAGCATAGATGACCACCCGGACACAACTCTCACCTACCGCCAATAGTACAGCAATCGATAACTTGTGTCAATAATTTGTACAGTTACCCTTTGTCACCCCAATCTTATCAGAATGTCACCCCATAAGGGTAACTGTACAAAATTCATTTTATACTTTATTGGACACTCGGTGTCCAATAAAGTAGCCCTACTTGGATTTCATTCAACCCGCACGCCGAGGATTTTGCGAGCATATTGCTTTGTCGCCTATAAATATAAAAAGAAAAGGTCTACACCGGAGCGTAGACCTAATAATAGGATTGTTCGTGGCGCAATCTCCCGAGCCAGTCGCTTCCAGGAGGTGGGAAAGTGACTTTCGCCGCGCAAGAAACTGGCCACGAACAATCCTACATTTGATAATACACTTATTGCTAAACAGGTCAATGGCGTGGCTGTTTAGACCGGCATTTAGTAACGGCTGGTCATTTATGAGTGGATTAGAGTAAAAAACTACATCCCCTTGAGCGTCTCGATCGCCTTGTCCATTTGCGGATCTCTTCCTGCTTCAAAATCATCTTGTGTAAAGGAGACATCTATCTCCGGAGTAAGCCCATTTTCTGAGATTGAAACTCCGTTCGGTGTCAGCCATTTTGCCACGGTCACCTTTAGCGACGTGGTATCGGTTACCGGCAAGAGTTCCTGCACCGAGCCTTTGCCAAAACTCCGTTCGCCGACGAGAATCGCCTTCCCGTGTTCCGACAATGCTCCCGCCATAATCTCTGATGCGGAAGCCGACCCTTCATTTATTAAAATGACAAATTTTAGACTATCGTTAAAGATGTCATATCCCCTGCTTCGGTGCACAAGATCGTGCGATGAGTTTCGAAACGACTCTTGGACGACCACATCCCCGATCGGTAGGAACCAACTTGCCATGTCAACCGCGGCATCCAGGTAACCACCAGGATTATTACGCAGGTCAAGAACAAGCTTGTCGTCGCCGGACTCAACAAATTCTCGCAGGGCATTCCGAAACAAATCCGGTGACTGTGCTGAAAAACTGTAGAGCGTGATCACAAAAATACCGTCGTCGCGTTTCTTGGTCTCTATCGTTGGAATATCAATAACATCTCGCACCAAAGATACGGTAAACGGCTCGCTCTTTCCTTCTCTGAATATGACAAAGGTGACCGTGCTTCCTTTTTCTCCGCGTATCAGGTCGACCGCTTCATCAACTGAAAGTCCGGCAGAGGACGTTTCATCGATCTTTATAATCTTGTCACTGGCAAGCAGACCAGCACGACCGGCGGGCGTTCCTTTGAGCGGCGCAATAATCGTGAGCACGTCGTCGCGAATTCCAATCTCCATGCCAACCCCTTCGAAATTACCGCGTATCTCACTCTCGAAATATTTGTTCTCTTTTGGCGGGAAGAAAACTGAATACGGATCTCCGAGCGAGCTGACAAGCCCTGAGATCGCCCCCCACACCATTTGTTGCTCGTCCACCGTATCGATGGAAACATAATTGTCTTCCACCATATGCCACACTTTCCAGAACATTGAAAAATCGACTGATTCGGGCATGCCGTCCGTGGTATTGATCGGGAGCGACCGTTCGTCCGTCATGTTGTACGCAATCCCTGAATAGAAGCCGACGAAAAAAGAGGCGCTTACTATCACGAACGCCGCGATGACAAACACTGTATTTTTATATTGAAGTCGCATTGGGTCATTATCTCAAACTATCCACTTGTGGTCAAACAGACCCGCGGATATAATCAAAACATGATTTCAAGATATACTCACAAGAATCTGACATGGGTCGATATCGAATCCCCCGACAAAGAAGAGGTGCGCGGCATCATGGAAGAATACCATGTTCATCCTATCGTCGCCGACGAACTTCTCTCTCCGACATTGCGCCCGAAGGTCGACATCTATGAAAACTGCATCTACCTAATCCTTCATTTTCCTACGGTCATTCATAAACACAATGGCAAGAGCGAGCAAGAAGTTGACTTTGTCATAGGTAAAAATTTTATCATTACAACGCATTATGACCTTGTTGATCCGCTCCATGATTTTTCAAAAGTTTTCGAGGTGAATTCAATCCTCGACAAAAGCAATATCTCGGAGCACGCGGGATATTTATTTTTCTATTTAATGCGCGAATTATACAAAAATCTTATTGAAGAGCTTGATACGGTGAGTAACATGCTTGATGATATCGAACGTCAGATATTCAACGGCAACGAAATAAAAATGGTCAAAGTCATCTCTGGTGCCGCTCGCAATCTTTTGAACTTCAAGCAGGCAATTCGCCACCACAAAGAAGTACTTGAGTCATTTGAACTTGCGGGAGAAAAATTCTTCGGGAGCGAATTCTCATATTATCTACGCGCGATCACGGGAGAATATTACAAGATCAACAATATGCTTGATGGCCACAAAGAGACTCTTGCGGAATTGCGCGACACCAACGACTCGCTTCTCACCACCAAGACAAATGAAATTATGAAGAATCTTACAATTCTTGCGTTCGTCACGTTTCCGCTCTCGCTTCTGGCCGCAATCTTTGGCATGAAGACCGAACATACTCCGCTCGTCGGCGGCAGTTTTGATTTTTGGATTATTATTGGCGTAATGGTAGCCGCGACATTTGCCATGCTTTCCTTCTTCAAGCATAAAAAATGGATTGAATAGAGTTAACATAATTTCTTGTTTAAAAACCACGGAGAACATCCGTCTTGGAAAATATAAACACTACAAAGGGAAGTTGTACGAAGCGATCGGCATCGCGCGGCACAGCGAAACTCTCGAGGAGATGGTTGTGTATCGGGCGTTATACGAATCAACGAAATTCGGTAAAAACGCCCTGTGGGCAAGTCAACGAGAAAGGGGTCAGACACCTTTGTTTTTTAAAATGTGTGGTGTGATTTATTTTGCTCGGCAGGGCAAAACGCTTTTGTCCCCACAATAATCACAAGGTTCTGCCCATTTTTGCAGATGCGGTATACCGGGGCCATGTGCTAGAATGACACGACCATGGCGAAAGAATTCAAATCAGGCCCCATGCGTATTCCGCCACAAGACATTGATTCGGAGAAAGCACTCCTCGGTTCCATCATGCTCAAACCCGAGACGATGCACGATATTGTTGATGTTGTCGATTCCGAATCATTTTACGCGGAAAAAAATCGCCTTATCTTCAAGGTGATGCTTGACCTCCATTCAAAACACGAGCCGATCGATCTTCTTTCGGTCTCTTCGCGTTTGCGAGAAAAGAAAAAACTTGAAACGATCGGCGGAAGTTCGTACTTGACCGAGCTTGTCAACATCGTTCCTTCGGCCGCCAACATCAAACACTACGCGAAAACCGTCCAGAAAAAACGCGTTTTACGAGAATTGATTGATGCCGCGGATCATATTTCCGAATTCGGCTATGATGAGAGCGAAGATGTTGATACTTTGCTCGACAAAGCGGAGAAAAAAATATTCGGGATCACCAATTTTGGCATTGGGCAAAACTTCATCAGTATCAAAGACGCATTGGGAGAAGCATGGGAACGATTTGATAAACTCCACAACTCGACCAACACGTTGCGCGGAATCCCTACCGGGTTTACCGGACTTGACGAGAAGCTCTCCGGTTTACAACAATCGGATCTCATTATCCTTGCCGCTCGCCCATCAATGGGAAAAACGGCACTCGCGCTTGATATCGCGCGCCAAACCGCGGTCATGCACAATATACCGGTTGGCATATTTTCGCTTGAGATGAGTTCTCAACAGCTTGTCGATCGCATGCTTGCCGCAGAATCGCGCGTCGACGCGTGGAAACTGCGCACCGGCAACTTGAGAGCGGATGAAGAGTTTCAGAAGCTTCAAGACTCTCTCGACCGATTAGCGAAAGCGCCGATCTATATTGATGATCAACCGGGCAATAATATCATCAATATGCGTTCCGCCGCGCGTCGTCTGAAAGCCGAACACAATATTGAACTTATCATTGTCGATTATCTCCAACTCATGAATACGACGAAAAATTACGATTCGATGGTGAATCAAGTAACTGAAATCTCTCGTTCGCTTAAAAGTCTTGCTCGGGAGATCAAAGTGCCGGTACTTGCGCTCTCTCAACTTTCACGCGCCGTAGAACAGCGCCGCGACAAACCACGGCTCTCTGACTTGCGTGATTCCGGATCAATCGAACAAGACGCTGACGTGGTGATGTTCATTCATCGTGATGACAAATACAATGAAAATTCCGAAAAGCCGAACATAGCCGAAATCCTCATTGAGAAGCACCGTAATGGTCCGACCGGCATGGTGGAGCTGTATTTTGATGATAAAAAAGTGACATTCCTCAATGTCGACAGCAATAGACGCGATCATGATCAAAACCTCGAGGATTTCTAAGAAAAACCCGCCCCATGAGACAATTTCTATGAACAATACTATCGAAAAACTAGCGGAATATTTCACAAAATTCCCGGGCATCGGAACGCGACAGTCGAAACGATTGGTGTATTTTTTGCTTTCGCGGGATGATCAATTTGTGAAAACACTCGCCGAGCTTATTTTAGATGTCAAAAGATCAGTCGGGCAATGCTCTGGTTGTTATCGTTTCTTTCCAAAAGAAACCCGCGGACAACAAGAGCTATGTAAAATATGCACTGATCCAAACGTCGATACCAGTATACTTATGGTCGTTGAAAAAGATACCGACCTTGAAAATATCAAGAAAATGGGTGTTTATCATGGGCTTTTTTTCGTACTTGGCGGAACGATTCCCATTCTCGACAAGGCTCCCAAAGAGCGTGTGAGAGCGGCGGAGTTGGTTGCGCGTATTAACACCATTTCTGCAAAAAACACCTCGCTTGAGGTCATTTTGGCCATTTCAGCGACCACGGAAGGCGAGAACACAACTCTCTATATACAAAAAATACTTGAACCGTTCATCACAAAAAACCGGCTTAAAGTATCAACACTGGGACGTGGACTTTCAACTGGTACCGAACTTGAATATTCTGACGACGAAACACTCAAAAACGCTCTTAAAAATAGAGGATAATACCTTTTTCTCACGTCTCGACATCGACTTGAGTAATAATCTGGCGGTTAAAATCTGAAACGGCTAAAGGCGGTAGGATTACTTTCGCAAAACCTTGACAGAATTGCTTATTCATCCTACATTGTCGGCAGGATAATTTGTGTTGTTCAACCCGATTCCAGGAGGACCAGATGAGCATCTCCCCAAGTATTGCCGTTGTACAGAAGGATGCGGGTGTTGCCGAAATGTGTAAGGATGGTCCGATCTCGCTGTGGGGAACCATCCCGACCAGTTACACGGCTGTGCCGTGGGCATTCTATGCGTGTTGGCATCAGCGATTGCTCCCCTATGCCGGCACAAAGATGTGCGCAGAGGTCAAAGGTGACGGACTTGTCCGCGTCATCTGCAGTTTGGGCTTGAGTATGGAAGAAATTCCATCAAGGGAATTTATACTCGTGGCAAAGCAGGAGCGGGTTGTTTCTCTGGACGGAGAGGTGTTTCTGGGCAGGGGACGACTTCGCGTTTCGACGCATTACGCCGACAAGGCGCTTACGGCGCTCGTGAACGTCAACACCGATGGAGTTATCCTATTCGACGGGTGCGGAAATGTGGTGGAGTGCGCCGACATCGACATCGACATCGAATAGAACGTTAAAAAGACCGACCGTATAATACGGTTGGTCTTTTTTAGAGAATGATACAATGCTTTAAGCCGCGCTGACAGACGCGATCGTTACTTTTGAATATGGTTGCCGGTGTCCCCGCTTCTTGAAATACCTGCTTTTTTGTTTGTATTTTATTACTGTTACCTTACGCTTTTTTCCTGTTTCCTCAAAAGCCGCTTCAATTTTTGCGCCTTTGATATAGGGAGTCCCGAGAACGGTCTTTTTTCCGTCATCGAAAAGGAGTACCTTGTCAAAGACCACCGTGTCTCCTTTTTTATAATCTCCGGGAAGTTTCTCGGTAGTTAAGGCGGTGCCTGTAAAAACCTTATACTGCTTTCCACCGGTTTCTATTACCGCAAAATCCACATTCATATTGTCGTGTATAATACCCTAATGTTCTTGATCGCGCAAGCTCCCGACTCGTTATTTTTTAGGGATATCTTTTGAACTGTTCAAATCATCGCCTACGAGGTAGGGTTGCCAATACTGCCTGGTGATATACGAAATGATAATAATGGCAATAAGTATGATAAACCAGAGAGCCCATCCAGGCAGTTGTTCCAAGGCAAAGAGCGCCACGGCAAGACCTCCCAAGATACCACTAGCCGTCATTTCCATAACCGTGAATTTTTCTCCATTTCCGTTTGTATCGCTTTCAATCGGAGTGGTAGTGTCGTAAGCGCCTTCGTTTCCCAACCCAGGAGTCCGGTTATCGTTGCCCGGAGGAACGATTGCGCTTTCAAACGAACCACCCATTCCGCTTCCATCTGATCCGCTGCCGGAAACGATCTCTAATCCGTTTTCGGAAAAAATGAATTGATGCTCTTGGCTCAATGTCGGTATCGAAGTATTCTCACGAGAAACGACGCGATAGCTGTATTTTTCACCCGATTTGAGACCGGCAACAATAACAATATGCGTGGTCGTTCTGTTCGGATTTTCGATGGTTGAATGCGCATAACCAAAGTTTTGCTGTGTTATATTAATACTGTACGGACCTTCCGAAGCATTCCCAAACACCACCTGGCTTGTGGCGGGACGATTAGTATTCCATACAATGACCGCGGTGCCGTTCGCAATGTTAATATCACTGATATGTTCATTGGTTATGAGAAGGTTCTCACTGATAACGATTGGACCATTACCGCCTCCACCACCACCTTGTGAGAGAATAACATTTTCTTGGCTTCCGCCCATACCGTCTTCGCCTGAATCACCGCCGCTATTACCATCTCCGCTTCCACCCGAACCGGAGTCATCTCCCGTGTCGCCGCTACCATTGTCGCCGCTTAAATCGACAGTACTAAAACCGATAACGAGATCAAACGAGATTGAACGTCCTTGGTAGCTATTACCCGTAGACAAATCAAGCGTGGCGGTAAGGTCATAATGCGCCACGTCGCCCGGTGCGATAGTGCCAAGCACGATCTCTCCCGCGTTTAAAAATGTGGCAACCGTATCGTTGAACGGAGTACTCGTCGCCTCGTGTATCTCGAAAGAAAGTTTATCTCCAATACACACATCGGAACACGCGTCAGTTGAAGTGCCGCGCACGATCACTTGTCGGGTTGTGGTTCCGAGATTGGCGACATCAATATAGCGCGCGATGCTTTCTCCGGGAGCTAGATTAAGGTCGTTAAAGAATGGCTCATTCCCGAAACTAACATCAATACTCTGGGCATGGACGAGAGATACTCCAAGCGTCAACATGCCAATCACAAGAAGAGATGACGATATAAATAGTTTAAATGGTGTTTTTTTCATAAATAATATTTACCGTGGCGCTTGCGACGTTTCCACAAATTCTTCCGTCGTAGTTTGATTATCGCCATCATTATCGAAAGTATGTAACAGAATATCAGTGACTATCATGTCTGCCGGCTCCAGAGTGACCGGTATAGTACGAACATCAACATAATTATCAACTATTTCTTTTGCGGTATCTCTATCAGCGCGATTACCTTGCACTATCGTGTCAACTTCAGCGACAGAAAGCACCGCATCGCCTTCGCCCATTTCCTGTATTACCGCCACGTCAGTCTCACCATGAACTATTACCTTTATCTCCAACACAACTTCATCATCGGTTATCTTGTCATCCTGCTCTGTTTTAACGTCTTCCGTATTTATTACAGTCTCTGGTGTTGATTTTTCATTCATATTACCGCTTTCAGAAAGAACGCTGTCGGCGCTGACATCTGTCGTTATAGTATCTGCTTGGTCGAGAACGGGCTCTTCTGCCACTGTTTCAATTTCGTTTTCTTCGCTCTCTATTGACGTTGTTGACATTTCCAGTGTCTGGCTAATCTCGCCTGATACAAACTCACCATCGTTCCGGTTTATTTCAATGTTATGGTTATATGGCACCACCTCGTCCTCCGCTAATTCTTCATCTGCGTCTGCCACAGAGCCAACAGTTTCTAGCCGGTCAACGGTGTCGGAAAGCACGACTTTCCCCTCGTCTGCCGTATCCGCAATAATCATATCTATGACGCCATCCGGGTCATTCTCCCACATTTTCGTCGGGAATGGGTCATATATCTTTCCACTGGTTGTTTGGCTTGAGAGCATCGGATTTTCCGGAGCCGTCGCGACAACCCTTACCCAGATATATCCCACAAACCCACTCGGAACTGTCCAGTCGTATGCTCCGCTATTGGCAATGTTGTCTGCTATGACATGTATAGTATCAGCGTTGTCGATAACTTGGTTATGATTTTCATCTTTGATGTAATACAGATCAATTGAGAGATCCTCGTTACTCCCGTGAAGATTATTGGCGTTCCAGGTAATCGCATAAGACTGACCCCAATACCAAAACCTACTATCATCGGCTTCGTCCGGACTCAAAAGGTCGACAGTCGGCGGAGCCATTTCCTTAAAATCAGACGCGGTATCCGTGTCAACATTCGTTATTCGGCCAAGCGCGTACCCCTCACCAAGAACAAGGGGAATCCCTGGGTTCCAATAGCTTGTATCGGTGCCCCAGTTCATCGCGTCAACGACCGTGGCATCTGATCTCTCGAGCGTCAAAATATCACCGGCATTGCCAAGACCATTCCCTATCTTGCTATCGTCGATTACGATTTTCGCAAAATTGTCGGGAATATTCCAGTATTGCCATGTAGCGCTTGTCGCGGAAACAAGCGTGTGTCCGAAACCGGTAATGTATGATCCTTCGGGCAGTTCGTCACATGAAACGTTGTCGCACAGTCGCCATCCGGAGATATCAACGGTGGATGACGCGTTATTGCGGAGCTCGATCCACTCGTTCGCTTCCGTGCCATACTCCGTGTTTACATCGTAGTAAACCTTATTGATCATTACCGAACTTTCCGACACTCGCTCGTTGAGTGAAGCCGCGTCAGAAAAACCATTTTCACCATAATTCCCAACGTTTGTCTGCCACGCGCGAAAATCAACATCAAATGAACATGCCACGCCCTGTTCATACCCGATGGGAAGCGTTAACAATAATGAAATATCTCCGGGTGTGGTCGTCGCAGAAGTGGTCGCATTTTCAAGAGCACCGGAATATATCGTTTGGCCAGTTAGGCGGATCTCCGCGTCAATCCCAATACACTCCGCCGAAACAGTGGTCGAAGCGTTGTATTGGAACGGCAAAGTTCCAAAAGATGCGATGCCGATCGTTTTTTCCGCTGTGGTCGTTCCGGTGGATCGATCGAATACCCACGGAGACAATGTGGCAACCAGACCAAGATCAAGTGTTCCGGCTCCGATGACATTCCCCGCCGAGCTTTCAGTGGCTGTTTCATCGAAATCGGCAAAAGCGATATTCCCGAAAGTTCCCAAGTTGATTCCGATCGACAAGACTGCTATCAGTATCTTTGAAAAAATTTTTGCTGCGTGGTGTTTATTCATATTGGTTCATCCTAGCGCGTCAAGCTATTCAACCACACTAGATAATAAAACTTTAACCGCCAGAACAGTCATGTCAACTGCGCGAAACAAGCTTAAAAATACTTTTTTTTCGATGTCAAATAGCACCCTATAGGACAACTAGCAACGGCTTTATAAAGCCGTAATATATTGTCCTATACTAATTGTCCTTGATGAAAAATCGAGTTGCCAATTTGATTTTATGTGCTTTTCTTCGGAAGTATTTTAATGCTTCATTGTTTTTAATTAATTTTCAAAATCGCATCAAGTGCCAAGGCGTTTCGAATACTCTTTCCTCTTTTGTAAAAATGTTTTTTTCATGTTCGACAGTCGATATAATATCGAATTTTTACTTAAAAAGACCATTGCTCTCAAATGAAACAAATGGGTCATTGTCTGAAAAAATTCACGGCTTTTGGCGCGTGCTTGCGTACATTTTCAAGATTGATGGGCGTTTTGCTTCACGGTTCCGCGATAGCCCATCCCTCGTCACTTTCCATGCTTTCGAGTGTAAACAACGAAGCAATAAGGACAACTTTTTGCTTTAAGAAAAGGATTATTTACTAAAGAAAGCTGGTAAACCTTACGAATGCCGCCATCCTTGAGAAGTAGCGCGACAATTCGTCGTGATAGTTGAAAAAAAAGACGGTTGAAATAAGCATGATATTTATCATCACGAGTGGAGTAAGCGCTTCGGTAATTCCCGTGATACTTGCAATGATATAAGCGAGTGTCGTGCCATTCGCGAACAGAGCGGCTATCCCCTGCGGAGAGTCAAGGTCATAGAATAGCCGCCTGTGCGCCTCTTCCCGGTATGTCGAGTAGAGGAGATAGAGTATCAAATATGTCAACGCGAGATATACGAATGCGCCATTGGTACCACCACCGTCGCCTTTTGCCAGATCGCCAAGTCCGAGCGCGAGCATAAGATCAGCGAATGAGTTTGGTCTCGGATCGGGCTTCTCAAGCGAGCACACCTCGCTCGGGTCAAATTCCGTAACGGATATTTCGTCGTTCCCGCCATCTTCGATAGTAGCGCTATCTCCTTTCATAACTTGAATGCCACGGAAAGGTTTCTCGAGCAATGCGTAGGTACTGTTAATATTCTTGGTCAAAATAGTGTTCTGCGCAATAATTGAACGAGTTGGCGGCGTTGCGTTCTCCATAACGACAGAGGTAGCATTGCTCCATGGAGTCTCTCCAAAAAACGTCATAGGCGGGTTTCCAAGGATGGTAATAGTACTGGTAGTTACTTCTGAATCCGCAAACCACCCATAAAACGGATCAAGAGAGGCATTGCGTCCGATCGCGTGTACTTGTGCTGTGTTTGTATATCCTCCCGGCGTGGTGCTTGCAGTGAAAAATATCGAATAATCAACGGCTATCTCTTCATTCGGAACTATTTCACCAAGATCCCATACCTCCTCATTAATAACATCACCTTTTTCGTTTTTTAGTGTATCAACCACTACTGAGTGGTATGCGCTCCCACCTTTATTTTTTATCGTGATGGTGTAATCAACCGTACTGCTTGCCGTTATGGGACCAGTGGTGTTATTCGTTTTTACTACGAATAAGTGCGGATCAGGCGTAAGAATCACATCAGTCCAGCTTATAGCGGATGGTTTGTACACATCAAAGATTACCATCTCTCTATTATCCGCATTATTTTGGTCATTTTCCGCGCTTGTTGCGGTTACTGTGTTATCTATCGTCATGGTGCCGTTTGGAATATTACCGCTCGTAACCTGCGCATCAAGCTCAAGCTCAACTGTCCCGCCGGGCACTATAGTGCCTATATGCCACACGATAGTGTCGCCGCGCAATTCAGCGTTGGCGGGCTTGCGATATTTCAGATGACGCAGGTCGAGTGTGTCTATAACTGATACATCAGTTGCATCCGCGTCGCCTCGATTAACCACGGTAAAACGGTATTTCATCCATGTTCCGGGATCAACGGGATATTTTTTGGTTTCCACCATACCGCCAATCCACAGGTCGGGCTTCCCAAAGGCGACATTGCCGGTCCAATTTCCAAATATGTTCACGATTGCCAAAACCCAATTCTTTCCGACAATATTCGCGTTTGCGACGTTGACAATATTCGCGGCCGCGTAGGCGTTTCCCGTATTGATCAAACTATTCGCGCCAGCGACCTTATTATCGCCAGTCAGAGCATAAACATTGACATTATTGGTGATATTCGCGAGATTGTTGTTTTTTACATCATTATTTACATTAGTAACGGCGTTTTTCTTGCTATTCGCACTGTTCTCGGAGAAATCTCCATTAAAGAGCATTATTCCACCCGGAGTTTCTTGCCATGCGAGTCCGTTTGGTGAACCGAAGATATTGCCGATCCAGTTCCCATGAATTCTAAAAATAACCAAAAATGAATCAGTGTTAAAAATATTTTGATTGACTATATTTTCAATATTCGCCGAAGCAACAGCGTTTCCAGTCCGTACATCTGACCCGTCGCCAGCGCCGGTGATCTCGTTTCCGCCAGTCAAAGCATTTGTCGTGACATTATTTGTCACGATGGCATCGTTGGCATTGCTGATATTCGCCGTGTCTTCATCTTGCTCCGCGGCGTTACTATTTCCAAAACCGAATAAACCGTTAAGAGCGCCGCTCGACGGGAACACGAAGTCTCCAAACCAATCATCAAAATTGTTGATCTCGAGAATAAGATAATTTGAGTCAACAATATTGGTATTGGCGATATTCACCACATTTGCCCCCACATAAGCGTTTCCGGTATCAATGGTCGCGTTATCGCTTGTTGCCATGTTTTGCCCCGTATTTGCCCGAACCACGACATCATTTATAATCTGCGCGGTGTTGATATTCTTGGAGGCGATTGTAGAGCTTTGCGCGCACACATCGGGATCGCACGGCTCATCTTCCGCTTCAAATGCGCCTTCCGAATTCTCGATAACTGGATCGGCGCTCGTGGAAGGAAAATAAATATTTCGGAGATCAAAGTCGTCCGTAACGTTGAAGAAATTATTCAAGAGAAGCAAAAGACCCGTTGAATTGAGTACGTTTGTGTTGATGACATTGATAATATTCGCTCCGGCGAACGCATTACCGGTAGTGACGGAACTTATGCCCGCGCCGGATGCTTCATTGCCCCCGGTCTGCGCACTCGACTCAACTGTATTTTCCAGAATCGCGTCGTTTTCGTTGCTTACAACGGTATTATTGTCCGGCGATTCGGGTGATGTTTCGGCACTCTCGTCGGAAAGTGAAGATACGGAGGCGGTATCTTCGGTTGGTATTGTATCCGAAGAAATATCCGGCGTCGTTTCCACCGCTTCCTCCGCGGGAATAAACGATGCATCGTCATCGACGACAGCGGAATCGGTGTCGGTAGTATTTGTATTAACCGTATTCGCAATTTCTGCCTCGCTCATCGCGTTGCCCGTCTCAATGATTGCCGATGTTTCCGACGCGGTCTTCGCGAGTGGCGCATCATTGCTTTGGTCAACGGTATCAACGACTGCCGTCTGATCGTTCGCATCGTCGGCAAGCACAATTGGCATCGGAAAACGTATCGAAAGAAGCGAAACAATAAGTATTCCGCCGATTATTCGCCACCTAAACGAATTCGCCCTCGTATTACGCGTTAAAGAATGAAAAAACATATGAGAGAAGATGATTAAAAGCTAAAACAATCGATTGGCCAAACGATAGTGAAGCTTGTTCTAAAGCGGCGGGTGTTTCCTCAACCTCGATTTCCGTTTGTCCAAGTCCGTGGTCCCCGGGAAAAGTATCTCTCTTTACGAAAGCGGTGTTTTCCGCTGTGGTCGTCGCTCCCGCCATCAGAGCCGTATCGTCAGCCACGATGGAGGCAACCACGGTATTGGTGCGTATCTCGCTCGTTTTCTCAATCCGGACATTCATAGGATCCTCCGCATACTCATCAATCGATTCAACAGTGGTTCCATTGACAATAGTTTCGATATGGACGCTCCCTTTCGCATTTCCCCCATTCCCGCTCGACGCTCTAACCGATACCGTGTTGATAATATCAACCGAATCCGCCGCAACACACAAAGGGAATCCTCCAAAAACAAGGGCGACGCCCGCCAATGACAAGAAACGTAACTTTTTTACCGATATATGCATATTGATAATGAATACCCTCGCATAAACCAGCAATTGGTATCTTCAGCCGCGAAGAACGCATCGACTGGCTTATCCGAAGGGAGGAGCAAGACTCGATTCCAACTCCTCACGCTTCGTTACTCGTTACCCAGTTTATTGGACACTCGGTGTTCAATAAAATCCACTGAATATAGACGGAATTACAAACCCCGTGTGATGCGAGTAATGTTGGTGTTTACAACATTCGCAATATCGGAAAGCGCATCCGCGTGTCCGGTCACAACCAAACCGCCAGTACCGCCAGCTCCGCCATTCCCGGCATTGCCAGCATTAGCGGCTCCGTTGTTTTGGAACCACCACCAGACATGGCTACCCGTCGCGTTTCCGCCGTTGCCACCCTGGTCGCCATTTCCGCCGTCAGCGGTGTTGTAACCAGTGTTTGCGTTGACAGCTACCGTGTTCTGGACATGCGCACTGTTGTTATTCGTCACCGTAATATCGCCTCCGTTGTTGCTATAAAACCATCCATGGCCAGTAGAAGCGAATACCGGTGAAGCTATTGCGAACAATGTCGCCGTCGCTACTCCCGCAATGATCTTGTTCATAGTATTTATCGAATTATTCTGGTAATAAAAAGCACCCGTGGGTACCGTATCGACCTCACTTGAACTTATTAAAGTCCAAACGCCAGCTCGTAACTTGGAAAGGTAGAATGTAAGCGACGAATAAAACGTCACGAGATGCCGTTTAAACTCTATTCACTTATGCAATTTTCAAAAAACAAAAAGACCATGTGGACGGCATGGCCGTCGATGGTCTTCGGGTTGCGTAATTAAACTATTATTTCTTGAGGAAACTGCATGGAAAACAATCGCCTTCAACTGGTTTCCCCGTCAGATCAAGGCGTTAATTTAAAAGTGTACGTTTTTAATGCTATACCATCATAAAACGTTGTTAATATTTTTTGTTGTTGATTAATATACATGATATAATGAAAGAAAAGTGTCAATACTAACTAAACGAAAAAATCCTGAAAGGGACGCTTAACCGGGAAAACCGACCTACGAATAAGGCCTTGGTTAAGTGTCCCTTCCAGGATTCTTACTACGATATCTTTAGAGGACATAAGGAATCCTCTGTTCGTTGTTGATATTATGCGCAGAGTACGATTTGTCAACACTTTATGGCACTACACCATAAATGACCACATACGCATAATAACCTCATTTTTGCCCTGAGTTTTCGCGATTATTCGTCGGATCCGCTCGGCCGCTCCAACAATTCCGCTTCCATTCCTATCGCATCACCGGTGATGTGCAGTATATCTTTGTCAACCTTACCAAGTTCTTTTGATGCCAAGTTGTAATGCCCAACAGTCGTACCGAGCGACTTCCCGACTTTTTTGAAATATTCGTCGTATGCTTTCAGATGCCGCATGAGCTTGTCCACATTCGTCCTGATCCCCTCAAGATTCTTTTCGAACTTGAACGCGTTGAGCGCGTGCGCCACGGCGTGCAGATACGCGACGAATGTTGTCGGCGACGCGATAATAACTTTTTTTTCTCGATACGCGTAATCGATCAGACTGCGCGTGTTAACCTTGACCGCGCCGATCTCGTTAACCAAAAGATCGTAATATATCCCCTCGGCGGGGATAAACATGAATGCGAATGGTAGTGTCCCCTCTTTTGGTCTGATGTATTTCGCCGTTTCATCTATTCGTTTTTTCAGATCGTTGCGAAACTCTTTTTCCAAAGCCGTTTTTCGATCTTCATCGCTTTCATTGACGATACGATTGTAATTATCAAGCGAGAATTTCGCGTCAATGGGGATAAGACCTTCTTTGGTTTTTATCACCGCGTCCACTTGGTCGCCGTTTTCAAAGAGATACTGCGTCTGATAGTCGTCGGGAGAAAGAATATTGCCGAGTGAGAGTTTAAGACTCGCTTCTCCAAGATTTCCCCGCTGCTTCTGATGTTTGAGCACTTTCTCGAGATTCTGAAGCCCTTCGGCAATCGAAAACACCTGCTTGCTCGCTTCGTTTGCTTCCGTGACGCCCTTTGTAACCTCGACTAATTGCTTCGTCACTTGTTCATTGATATTTCGTACTAGCTTTTGAGATTCGCTAAATTGTGTCTGCACTGCTTCGCGCATATCCTTGCGCGATTCACTAAGACGCGTGTCGATCACTTTTGAAAGTTCATTCATTTGGTTTTGCAAAAGAAGAAGATTGTTTCCATTCCCACTTTCGCGCCGACGGCCAAAATAGAACACCAAAAAAGCGGCGCATATCGCACCGATTACAATTCCTAAAATGACATATCCTAAAAATGTCCCATTCATAATGCTCATTATAACACGCTTTCTTCATTTCCCTTAATTCTAATAAGGCTCTTAAGTAGTAAATCAATACTAAAATCTAGAAATGCCTTATAGTTATCTTCCGCAAGGTCGGTCCTCGCGCTCATGCAAGGGTTTCCTTGGGTAAAAGGTCCGACCTTTTCAGCAGAATGGTGGCTTGCGAAACTCAACTGGGCATTGAGAAAAATATTTTTACTTCACTTTAAAGAATACAAGCTTCGATACGCCAAGAAGCATGATATGCTTAACATATTGAAGAGAAGATTATGAGACTTGCTACCCTAGAGTCTCTCCATTATACGACATCGCAAGTCGTATAATGGATAATGGGGAGGAAATATAAAAAAACCGCCCTACACCAATTGTGGTGCAGGGCGGTATAAACTAAACAGCCTCCGGATGCGGATCGGCGCGCCCGATCCGTGGGATCAGACTCTCAGCATACTGCCGAAAGTCTTTCAGGTACCCCACGATGGGAATATGCCGGACACCGGCATGTTCCCACTCCTCTTCCGCGATTTTCCGGAAGAAGCCGGGAAAGATCCCGTTTACCTTGCGGTAATACGCAAGGTCAAAGAGCGCCACTCCCGCCACGTACCGTTTGCGGAAGAGGTGCCGAAATATTCCAGCGTACAACAGGAGGTCAACGCACGGCGACCGTGATGCCACGATTGCCCTGCTCACCTCCGCAACGTTTTGTGGAACCGAAATCCCCGGCAGGCGTTCCTGCATGGGGAGCGTCACGTCGCGTCCGCATACGATGCGACACCCGGCCACTACCGCCGCCCCGTCTACCACCACGACAAATGTGGCACATTCATCGTGGTTGTCTGCTTCCGTCTCGGGCGTTTCGTACCCGAGACGATCGCAGTACACGGCCCGCCGAAGGGCCAGAAACTTCGCCCTCAAAGGATCGTCCGATCCCCTAAGGAGCACCTTTACAGATAACATAACCCCTCCTTTCTTTCAAGAAGCGTTTCCCTTCCCTCTCCTTATACAACCATGCGAATCATTTTTTGTCAAGTGCTTATATAAAAACTCAATAATATGGCTCTACAGAGCTTTAGCAACAGCATTACGATACTGACAATAATCACAGTCAAGTGCCGAAGCTGGCGCCATATCCGCGCGAAGACACGCGTGCGCGTTCATCAGTGTACGCTCTACCCAATCGTCATTTCCCGTATAAGGAATCAATTTTATATCAAATTCAAGCTTCGCGTCAAACGATTTTTTGTCCGTATTGCCGTTGCAATATACAAAATACCCCGTACTTGAAACATCATGCCCGTTGTTACGCAAAAGCCACTGGTAAACTTCCATTTGACGCTTATACCCGATCTGCCAATCGGCATCGATATTCACTTCCCCGTCTTTACTGGTCGCCTTATAATCAACCACGATAAGCTCTTTGTTGTCATTCACCCACACATCGTCAACCGCGCCGGTAACGATGAAATTGGTCGGTGCGTGGCGGTATTGCACACCAACAAAGTTCTCACGCCATTTATCGAGGTCTTTATGCGCAAACGGATGTGCGGCAACGCCATAATGCTTCATTAGAGGATGCGGTTTTTGTCGCGCCCGATAGAGATCGAATTCCTTTTTGAGCAGTTTATCGACGGCGGAGTTGAGAGAAAACGGGAAACCGGGCGGTCTTCCGACCCCGCGTCTTCGGTCGAGATAAAAACAAAGCGGGCACTCAAGGAAGAGATCTATTTTTGAACGACTGATCTTGAATGGGGCGACACTCGCCGGATCATAAAGGAATTTCGTTCTTTTCGGGTTGTAGTATTGTGACATAAAAGCACTGTCTTTGATTATGATTTTACTCTGATTATTACCGTACGCAGTATACCACAAAGAAAAACGACATGTGGCATATATCGACAGTCGTTGTATAATTAAACGTGCCGGCTAATCGGCCATTAACCATGAACACGATCCACGAAACGATAAAAGAAGAGATCAAGAAAGCAATGCTTGCGAAAGATACTATACGTTTGGGTGTCTTGCGCAGAATCCTCGCCGCGTTTATCAATGAACTGGTGGCAAAAAAGCGCACTCCGCAAGAGATTCTTGAGGATGACGCGGCAGAAACGGTCATCAAACGAATGGCAAAACAACACAAAGACTCGATCGAGCAATTTGAAGCGGGCGGAAGGAACGACCTCGTGGAGAGTGAACGCGCCGAGCTTGCGTGTTTGGAAGCATATCTCCCAAAGATGATGAGCAAAGAGGAAATAGCGACGGTGGCAAAACGAAAAAAAGAAGAGTTACGTGCGGATGATAAAGCAAAAATCGGCATACTGATCGGTGTCATCATGAAAGAATTAAGAGGAAGAGCTGATGGTAACGATGTAAAAGAGGTGGTGGAAAAACTTTTTGACTGAGTGACTAATTATTATCTGTCCCATTCCGCTCAAACAGATATTGACAGGATTTTTTAGAGTATTACTCTGAAAACAGACGGGGTTCTTGTTTTTCACTCTGTGGAGGTAGTCATGCGCACACTTTATCAAGTTTTACCAGAAGATTTTCAGTGGCTGAAGGAGCATGGCATGCACAATGATGACGGATTCTATGTGTGCAAATCGACTGGAGAAGCAATCGCGGTTACGATAATCATGGTGCTGACTATTCACCAAGGTGGAATGTACCCGCATGAATATGCTCATCCATGGTGCGAAACATGTCGGTCAAACACAAAAACTCCGCATGTACGAATTCTAATGTCCTTGAACTAGTCACGTCTGACAATCGCAAAAAGAAATTCCCGCCGGTCGCTACAGCATTGTAGTGGCCGTTTTTTATATCTCAAATTATATTTTCTACTCTACACTACATAAAGGGTTATTTGATCTTATCGCGCAAATTTCGGTGGTACTGGATGGCAAATCGGTGTGCTTCGGCGTTTGCAAGCACAATATTTCGCTCATGAGTTGATCGCAGTTTTTGATCTCCAATAAGACGCTCTGGTTGATGTCGCTCGTTTTTTACCACACCAATGACCGGTATCCGTATTCCCGCGGCGCAAAGTACCCGTTCAGCCGCATTCTTTTGCGCCACTCCTCCGTCGATAACAATAAGTTTCGGGAGTTGCCATTCGGAATGTTCGAGTCGCCGTTCAAGAATCTCCGCAAGCGCCCGCGTATCGTTCACGCCGTCAACAGTTCGTATTCTGAACTTGCGATATTCGTTTTTTTTCTCCATTCCATCTTCTGCAACCGTCATTACTCCAACCGTATTTTTCCCTGATAGGTGCGCGACATCGTATGCTTCGATGCGAAATCCGCTTTGCTCCGGCCGAACATTGTCATTTTTTACTAGTGCGATATCGTGGATATGTTTAAAGGCAAAAACGGTCTTTTTAATGATCCCTGCTTGCTCGAACCGAAGTGCCTTCGCCGCCGTCTTCATGTCTCGTTCTAGTTTCTTGAGCAAATTTTTTTTCTCACCCTCAAAAAAGAGTCGGATATTACGGATTGTTTCTCCATATTCTCGCTTGGTAATTTCTCCGGTACACACCCCCGGACAAAGTCCGATCTGCCGATTAAAACACGGTCTTCCAACGCCGGGAACGCATGTATCACGAAACGGGAATATTTTTCGCACAATCTTGAGAGCGTCTCTCAATATCCTTCCTTTGGGAAAAGGTCCAAAAGAATGCCTGATTTCGTGGGCAGGCGCGTGGCGCTTGTCAAAGAGATTCTTTCCCCGCACAAGAAGCACCCGAGGAAAATCCTCTTTAGTAACAATCACATAATTAAAGCTTTTGTCATCTTTTTCTTTGGTGTTGTATTTCGGCTGGTGTTTTTTGATGAATCGAGCTTCGAGAATAAGCGCTTCGAGTACAGAATCGGTTTTGATGAAATCAACCATCTTTGCCATTTCGAGCATCAACTCAATATGCGGTCCGCGCGTTCTTGCGATGTCATGATCGAAATAACTCCGCACACGACTTCGCAAAGATGTTGCTTTGCCGATATAGAGCGGTTTTTTTGCCCCATTTCTAAAAAAATATACCCCTGGAGAATTCGGCAAGCGCACTTTTGCAAGGTCTTGACTTTTCATGCAACATATTATACTTTTTTTACTGGAAAATACCAATCCATGTCTGTGAAATAATGCCGGTTGGCAGAGTTACCGGCGCTCCCCCGAACGGGAAAGGAATAGAAAACTGCCAGAGGAGACGAAAATGAAAGAAGGAGAAATCGGAACGTTGTGGCGTTTCGGACTCAAGGGGCCGCTTCTTGTCCCCGGACATCGGAGTGGACGTGGATTTCTGCGCTCACTTTATTGCGGCGTTCGGTTAATACCCGAATGTCGCGAGGTGTTTTACGAGGAATGCGTCAATCCGTCAGATGAGACGGATTACGAGATGCTCCTCGACGCAGGCATCACCACGGCAAGTATCCCTCTAGTTACCTACACCAAAGGAGATGTTATCCTTGGAAAGATGGGCAACTGGGAGGATATCTATGGTGGCCACCTCTATGATCTGTCGTTTGGGTACGTCGGCGTATCCATCTACGACACGATCGTCGAGGACTACCAGCCGTGGTTTTTGGGCCTCTTTCGGAAGGTGATTGAGGCCTCTCCCATCATTTGCGAGTGGGTGGAGTGGGAGGACACATGGGTGTTTGGAGAGTAATCAGACTGGACGACTTCATAGGTCGTCCAGTATTTTGTATGGTATCGCTCGCACCTATTTTATAAAAATTTCTGGAAACCGACAGAAAATGTACAGTTACCCTTTATCACCCCAATCTTAGCAGAATGTCACCCCATATATGAAAGAAGCACCATTTGGAAGAGAGCATTTTCAAAAAATGGCAGGCGGCGTGGAAACTGCTGAAAAACACCCCAGGAAAGCGTCACGCTGACAGCGGGCTTGAAAGCGGAGCTGGC